>Ga0210003_1000122_pt1 | contig 65815 bp, 63 predicted proteins | sample LantaG_FD_182804 | JGI IMG/M metagenome (GOLD analysis project Ga0210003, IMG submission 182804) | Deep subsurface microbial communities from Baltic Sea to uncover new lineages of life (NeLLi) - Landsort_02402 metaG (SPAdes) (version 2) | ecosystem: Environmental > Aquatic > Marine > Oceanic >... | reverse complement strand
GGCTCTTGGAAGGCGTCCGCCCTTGTAGAATCGTTTGATGGGCTCGCCATTTGGGAAATAACCCAGCACTTGAGAATTGCTCCCCTGGCGCGCTGTCCACTGCATGTCATCAGTAAGACTGAGGGGGTTGAGATCACTCTTTCCTAGATCGTATTGTTGCTTTAGCCCGGCATAGGCGGGGATTACTTTAAAAATGGACCCCATGGGGCTGTCTTGTCTAAATGCTTGTGATCTGCCGTAGCCAAAGCCGCTGTAGGGATAAAAAGCCGCAGCTAGATGTTTTTCAACGTGATGACCGTTCTCTTTTCTGAGCATGGGGTACTTGCCTTGCAAAGGCTGGTCAAGATCAGAAAAGCTGCGCAAAGAAGAGGTATAAGAGAGTTGATCTGCTTTAGTGAGGGGGGTTAGCAGTTGTTTAATTGGCGCAAGATCTGGATTTTCTGAAATCGCTTTTAGAAGAATGCGAGATCTATTTTTTTGCCAATAGCTTGTGAACATTTCACGCTCTTGACGCTCCAAATAATCCGTATAGGGCCTAGCCCAGGTGTGTTTGGTTTTCTCTAGTTTTCGTTTTTCTTTGAGAAAATCTCTAAAGTGCTCAGTGCGCCAGCTACGAAAATCTCCCTTGTGAAATTCTTTGCGCGCTTCTTCTTTTAGAGTGGGGATCTGACAGCAGATGAGTTGAGAAAAAAAGCGAAATTCTTCGATGGTTTGATTGCCCACTTGGGAAAGAAGAGTTTTGGTGAAGTTCTCTTTAGGAACGGCGAGGGCTAAAAGATCGAGAAGAAGACATTGGTCTCTTTCATAAGGGATTTGATCTAGAAGAGTTTCATTAAGTTGGACCACATCCGCAATGCATTCAATTTGGCTTAATGCTTTTTTAACGGAGCAATTCTCTTCTAAAATGAGATCGAGGTATTTATCCCAAGTAAGATAGAAGCTATCTGTTGTAAATTCGCCATCAACAAAGATCTCGCGCTCTAAGGGACGCAAACCATCCCAAATTTCTCCGATGTAAACAGGATTTTCGAGCCATTTGAGAATAGAGCCTTGTTTTTCTTTTCGCTTTTCTGCTGTTTGCATGGGAACAAAATCATTTGGATCAAAGCGAGGGTGAGAAGCAAAAGCCAAAATCTCTCCGGTATTGGGCTCAATGGCTACGATAGCCCCTCCTCGCTGCCAAGGCGTGCGCCTTTTGCGTGTACTAGATTTATCACGAAGATCTTGCAGATGCTCGTACTCGGCGAGCAGCTTCTCGGCTTCGAGCTGCAATTCTGCAGAAATCGTGAGAACAAGCCGCTCTCCAGAAGTAGCTGCCTTCTCTTCTGGTAGTTTCTTCAGCATATTGCCCTTGATATCTACCTCATAGAAACTTTTGCCAATAGAGCCGCGTAATTTCTCATCAAATGAGGCTTCGATCCCACTTTTCCCCAGGTGGTCATTGATTGTGTAGGCCATCTCCTCCAGGTCTAAAAGTCGATTTTGGACCTCATCGGGACTCGAGAATCCTTTGGGGAGGAAAACAGGCTGGCCTCCGTCGTGTTCTTTGAGGTAGGCGCGCAGAGCCTTCATTTCCTGCCCAATCTGGAGATATTCTCGCTCGCTGATCGCACCCATGTAGCCAATCACATCGCAGGCGAGCTTTCCTTGAGGGTAAACTCTTTTTTCACTTTGCTGCATCGACAGAGAGGGCCAGTCCTTTTCAGCTCCTTTAAGGCGGTAGTAAAGAGCTTCTGGGATGTCCTCTTTAAGGACAAAAGGAGTGTGGGGAAATAGACAGGCCTTGCCATGGATCAGATCCTCGATATCGAGAGGGTCTTGCTCCAGCTTTTTAGCTAGGAACTGTGAAAATTCCTCAATATATTTTCGACGAGCGAAAATACGCACTTTTTTCCCATTTTCATCTTTCTCCCACCTAATGCTAGGAATCTGCCTGATGTCGGCATAGCAAACGGCCACATTATACTGAGGGGCGTTATGAGCAAGTAAAATATTGAAACGATCCCGAATAGTCCCCCGCTCGGGCCTCTCAATGACCGTCCGCGTCCTTGGTTTTTGCGAAAGCTCATGGTAGTGATCGTATTGGATAACGCTCAAAAACCAGATCCGCAAAAGAATAAGCAGTAGGCAAGCAAGAAAAAAATTGAGGATCCGCGTTGTTTTGGCGGGCGACTTAACAATGTTCACAACACATTTTGTAGCATTTTCCTTGGAAAAAAAGAAAGAATCGATTACAAATGAGGTCTATTTCCTGCGCCTGTAGTTCAATGGTAGAACAGTAGCCTTCCAAGCTACTAGCGTCAGTTCGATTCTGACCAGGCGCTACTTCCCAGTACGTACGCTGGGAAAGTATAAATGCAAAACCAAGACCGAAATCTTTCACTTTAGGTGGAGGATGCCGTGTTAAAACAAAAGGAACAAGGCTTGGCAACACTAGATAAAAAACAAGTTACTATCAAAGAACTGCTTGAAAGTGGAGCTCACTTCGGGCACCAAAAGCACCGCTGGAACCCAAAAATGAAAAGATACATTTTTGAGGCCCGAGGCGGCATCTATATCATCGATCTGGCCAAAACCATGCAACAAATCCGAAATGGATGGGAGATCGTAAGAGAAACAGTAAAAGATCACAAATCGATCCTTTTCGTGGGAACAAAAAAACAGGCAAAAAGCGTCATCCGCGAGTGTGCAGAAGATGCTGGAGAGTTTTATGTCTCTGAGCGCTGGCTTGGTGGAATGCTCACGAATTTATCGACAATCCGCAAATCGGTCAAAACACTAGAGCGCATTGAAAAAAGACTCTCTACCGGAGGGGAAGGTTTCACTAAGAAAGAGCTGTCTCTGATGGGTAAAGACCAGACAAAGCTCGAGCGCAACCTCTCTGGAATTCGTGCGATGCGTAAAACTCCAGGGCTTGTCATTCTCGTAGATCCAATGCGTGAGCATATTGCCGTGAAAGAGGCCAATAAACTGGGCATCCCTATTTTAGGCCTTGTAGACACCAACTGTGATCCCGATCCTATTAATCATGTGATTGCATGTAACGATGATGCTCTAAAAAGTATTAAACTCGTTCTTTCTTCTCTAGCTCAAGTGATCATCGATCAAAAAAACGAGATGAAAACTAAAGAGCCAAAAGAAGAAAAAGAAGGCGAAGCTGGAATTGAGACAGCCGAAGAAGTAGAAGAGAAAGAAAAAGAAGAGGGGGAGAAAAAATAATGAGTAAAGTAACCCCTCAATTAATTAAAGAGCTCCGCGAGCGTACTGGCGTGGGGATGGGAAAATGCAAAGTTGCGCTAGAAGAAGCTGAAGGCAACATTGAAAAAGCAATTGAGAATCTGCGTAAGGCAGGAATGGCCTCTGCCGTGAAAAAAGAAGGTAGAGAAGCTAATGAAGGACTGATTGCTATCGAAGAGGGCAGCAAGGCTATTGCACTTGTAGAAGTGAACTCAGAAACTGATTTCGTTGCCCAAAACGATAAGTTTAAAGGATTCCTCAAAGAAGTCGCTACCCAAGCCGCAGAGTCTGAGCCGGCAAACCTGGAAGCACTTCTAAAGCAAAAAAGCAAAAGCGATCCTAGTATCACCCTTGATGAACTTCGTGCGATCACCGTTCAAAGCTTGGGAGAAAACATCCAAGTGAAGCGGATGAAGACCTTGGCCAAAAGCCAGGATGTTTCTATCGGCGTATACTCTCACATGGGTGGAAGAATTGTCACTGCTGTTGTCATGACAGGTGGCCAGGGTAATGAAGCCTTAGCCCGTGATATCGCGATGCACGTGGCAGCTGAAGCTCCTGAGTACCTTTCTCCAAAAGATGTCCCAAGTGAAATCAATGAACGAGAAAGAGATATTGGACGCAGTCAAGTCCAAGGCAAGCCAGAAAATATCATCGACAAAATTGTCGAAGGCAAGCTGAGAGCTTTTTATGATCAATTCTGTCTGCTCAATCAGAAATTCATTAAAGATAACTCAATGAACATCGCGGCTTTCTTGGAAAAAGAATCTAAAGCGGCTGGCAAAACTCTTGGTGTTCAAAGCTTTTTGCGTTGGCAAATAGGGGAATAAGATGCCCAAACCAAAATACAAGCGCGTAGTCCTTAAGATCTCCGGTGAAGCCCTCATGGGGAATCAAGAGTTTGGGATGCAGCATGAAGCATGTGCTCACGTTGCAAACTCTGTAAAGGAGATTTGTGATTTAGGGCTAGAAGTTGGAATCGTCGTCGGTGGAGGTAACATCTTCCGCGGGCGTCAAGCCAAAGAATTTGGCTTTGAGCAGACTCCCGCAGACCACATCGGGATGCTCGGCACTATGATCAACGGCTTGATTCTGCAGCAGTCTTTGGCTGGCGTTGGGATTGAGAGTCAAGTCATGAGTGCCATCAATTGCTCACTGATTGCCGAAAGTTATAAATGGACGCATGCGATGCATGCTTTGGCAAAAGGGCGTATAGTCATTTTTGTCGGAGGAACCAGCAATCCCTATTTCACAACAGATACCGCAGCAGCACTAAGAGCGAGCGAAGTACGAGCGGAAATCCTATTGAAAGGGACAAAAGTAGACGGGGTCTATGACTCCGATCCCGCGTTAAATGGCGGAGCAAAAAAATACCCCACTTTGAGTTTTTCAGAGGCCTTAGCCAAAGACCTCAAAGTCATGGATGGAACAGCCCTAGCGCTTTTAAGAGAGAACAAACTTCCTGTTTACGTCTTTGACCTATTCAAAAAAGGATCGCTCTTGGAAGCTGTTCTAGAAGGAAAAGCAGGATCCCTAGTTACTGGAGAATAACGCAATGAATACACTCGATGAGACCAAAGCTAAAATGCAAGAAGCCCTTGAGCACTTCAAAAAAGAGCTTTCACAATTACGCAGCGGCAGGGCAAACCCCGGAATGCTCGACGCCGTACCGATTGAAGTATACGGAACACAGATGCGTATTCGCGAGCTGGCTAGCGTTTCAACGCCAGAACCCAGACAGATCCTCGTCACCCCTTTCGATCCACAAACCGCAGGGCCCATTGGCAAAAGCATTGAAAAGGCCAATATTGGCATGCAGCCCATCCTAGAAGGGAATGTCCTCCGCATCAACATCCCCCCAATGGATGAGAGCATGCGCAAAGACATTGTGAAACAGGCCAAGAAGAAAGCGGAAGACTCCAAAGTTGCTATTCGAGAAGTAAGGCGCAAGAGCAACGACCTCGTCCGCAAGCAAAAGGCAGATGGTGATATCGCTGAAGACGAGATGAAAACAGCAGAAAAGCGGATCCAAGAACTCACCGATGATTTTTGCAAACAAGCTGATGAACTCTTTAGCGTGAAAGAAAAAGAAATCATGACAGTCTAGCGCTTGCCTAGAAAACAGCCTGTTTGCTATACTATAAACCTTTAGCACTCCCCATGTGTTGAAAAATAAAGGCCCCATCGTCTAGCCTGGTCTAGGACACCAGATTTTCATTCTGGTAACAGGGGTTCGAATCCCCTTGGGGTCACATTGAGGCTTTAGCTCAGTTGGTAGAGCATCTCACTTTTAATGAGAGGGTCGATGGTTCGAGCCCATCAAGCCTCAAGCTTTGTGACTAAGAATATGTCGAGGTCTTTTTTTAATTTGGTTATTTTTGGTTCCAAGCTTCCTCCTTTTGGAAGCTAAACCAAGTCATAAAGAATATCATCCTAAACAAAAACCGTATGTAATTGGATCATTGCTAGGACAATTGGGGAACCAATTGTTTGAGGTGGCAACCGCCTGTGCGGTGGCTTGGGACAATGATGCAGAAGCCTATTTCCCAGATTTTCTTCCTATAAACAAAAATTCATTCGATTATAACCACGTATTTTTTCGATGCAATCTTAAGCCCCCCAGCAAAAAGATCCAATATAAGTGGAAAGCCGATCCATTTGGATACCGTCCTATCCGTTTTAAGCCAAACATGAAAATCGCCGGCTATTGTCAAAATGAGAAGTACTTCGCCCATCATCGCGATCGTCTGCTCAAGCTATTCGCTCCGCATCCAGATGACTTGCAATATATACAGAAAAAGTACCAATGGATCCTCCAGCACCCTGAGGCCGTTAGTGTGCACCTGCGCTACTACTACGCAGAAAAACCCGATGAAGATACTTTTATACAATACGACAGAGAGTACTTTGAAAAGGCGATGGCCCTTTTCCCTGAATCTTCTGTATTTATCGTGACCAGCGACAATATCCCTTTTGCTCGGGAAAATATCCCCACAGACAAAGGCAACGTCTTTTTCGTAGAAAATGAGCCCTATTGGATCGATTTCTTCTTGCAGAGCCTATGCAAGCATAACATTATCTCTAATTCAACTTTTAGTTGGTGGAGCGCTTGGCTCAATCAAAATCCAGATAAAGTCGTTGTCAGGCCCGAAAACTGGCTTGCCGGGTACCCAGATATCGGAGGTCCAGAAGACTAGATCAAGATCGATGCACTAAGCATGCAAGAAAAGCAAAGGATGCAAAGCTGGTAACAAAGATACTTTTGCTTTTGATCTAAAATTTGCTTTTTCCTCTATGAATTTGATCGCAGGGACTATTGGAATTCTTTTTGTGATTGGATTCTAAAGATTATAAAAGACTTTGTATAAAACCCAAATTGCTTGTCTAATTTCTCTCCTAGGTAATAGGAGGTGAGAAAAGCTTTAGTTATTTGGTTTGCATCTTACTGAGAGCCAGTAGTATATTTTCTATTGACTGACGGTCGGTCGGTCTGCTAGAATAAGAATTCTCAGGAAGGTAAAGTTATGGACAGAATAGTGAAAAAACCAGAGCAGCGGCGGCGAGAGATTGTAGCTGCGAGCAGGGATTTATTTCTAAAGCAAGGATATGAGAATACACCCATGCAAGATGTAATGAAAAAGCTGCAGATCGCCAAGGGTACAACCTATCATTACTTCAAATCCAAAGTAGATTTGTTGGAAGCGGTTGTTGAGGACATGGTGGCTGAATACATATCTCAAGTAGAGAAAGCGTTGAATGGATCCCAGGGTGATGCTCTTGATAAAATGCGCGTGCTGATTGAAGCTGGAAGAGTTGCTCCTCGTGAGCCGGACACTATGGAGGGCCTGCATCGACCTGGAAATATGGGAATGCATGTGCGGCTCTTGGCAGTAACCATAACCAGATTAGCGCCCTTATATGCTCGTGTAATTTCGCAAGGATGTGAGGAAGGGGTTTTTCGCACAGAGCATCCTCTAGAATGTGCGGAGATCTTATTGGCCGGCATTCAGTTTCTCACTGATGTAGGTTGCTATCCATGGCATCAACAAGACCTAAAACGACGTGCCCGGGCCATCCCTGAGTTGATGGAAAATCAGCTGCATGCTCCAAAAAATGCCTTTAATTTTTTATTTGAACAAACATGAGGTTTAACATGCCCCCTTCTGCTGTCTATCACCCAGTGGTGTTTTATTTAGTCACCATTTTAGCATCATTTATTTTAGGCGTGATTGCAATGTATGGAATGAAAGCGCTTCAAGCGCCTCTTTTACTTGTGGGTTTGTGTGTGCCGTGCATCACAGCGGTTATCATAATCTATACTTCCCATAACGAGATGCTCATCCAAGACTTTTGGAAAAGACTATTCCTCTTCAAAATGAGCCCCCATTACCTAATGGTGATCCTATTTCTTATGCCCTGCACGCTGTTGCTAGCCACTGGAATCTCTTTGTTTTTTGGATACTCTGCCGATCAATTTTCAATTAGCAATGAAATCAGCGCTATGAAGGGATGGGGGATTCTTGGTGTTGCCATTCCGTTTATATTGGCTCCCATTATTGAAGAGCTCGGTTGGCGAGGATATGGGGTCGATAGCCTTAGGGCCTATTTTAATTTATTTACAACGTCTGTGCTTTTTGGTCTTCTATGGGCGATTTGGCATCTTCCTGCGTTTTTTATTAAAGGTTATTATCACAACCAGCTTTGGGATTTGGGGATAGTCTATGTCATTAACTTTTTTGTGAGTGTTTTTGTCGTTGCCTTCTTGATGAATTGGATCTATTACAAAACAGGTCGTAGCATTCCAGCGGTTATTCTATTTCATTTGATACTCAACCTCTCTTCGATGTTATTTAAAACGGAGCCTGCTACGAAATGTATAGTGACGATTCTTTTGTCTGTCATTACAATTGGTATTATAGTTTATGATGGCGACTTTTTCTTTAATTCCAGCGTTATACCAAGGAAATAGAAGGTGTGCAGAGTAGTCCATTGGGTCATATTTTTTTTTCTCCAAAGTTTTGTTATGGCATCACCAAGCAGCTTGAATCAAAGGTTAGAATGTGAGCTCGATTGTCTGAAGAACCAGTATGGATTTCCGGGTATCACAGTTGCTTATGTATTGCCAGACGGATCTATAGGCGAAGTTGCTTGGGGATTTGCAGATATAGAAACTAGAGAGCTCATGACATCGCAGTCTCGGATGCTTGCTGCTAGCATTGGGAAAACTTTTGTAGCTGCGACAGTTCTCGCTATGGTCAAGGAAGAGCTTTTGCATCTGGATGATCCTTTATCATGCTGGTTGGGGCACTACAATTGGTATTCTCGTTTGCCCAATAATGAGACAATCACACTTCAACATCTACTGACGCATAGCTCGGGAATTCGCGATCATGTCTATACGAAAACCTTTTTGGAATCGTTTCCTCAAAGAGGATTGGATAGTGATTTTTCCTTTTCTCCTGAATCGCTGGTTGAATGCATTTTAGATCAGGCTCCCTTATTCGAGGCTGGTCATGGTTGGGCATACACCGACACTGGATATATCCTTTTAGGACTTGTTATTGAAGAAGGAACGGAAAGCAGTTACTACGAAGAACTCAATAGAAGATTTCTAAAGCCACTTCATCTTGAAATGACAAATCCATCGGATCGACCAACTCTTCCGGGTTTGGTGGCAGGCTATACATCTGAAGATAACGTATTTGATTTGCCTAGAAAAATCATAGATGAATCTGGAACCATGGTTTGGAATCCTGGTATAGAATGGACCGGGGGAGGCCTAATTAGCACATCCCGTGATTTGGCTAGATGGGCGAAGCTCCTTTATGAGGGTCACGCTATGCAGGCTGATTATTTGACAGATCTATTTCATTCAGTACCTGTAGATGATGAAAAATCCCAAGATCGATTTGGTGCAGGTGTTCTCATCAAGCGAGATGAGGATTTAGGGCCAGTGTGGGGACACGGCGGGGTTATTCCAGGGTATGTTTCAAGTATGCGTTATTATCCCAAATATAAGATCGCCATTGCCTTCCAAATCAACACGAATTCTGGAAATGTCCTTGACTTTGTTGATGAGATGGAAGGTCGGTTGGCTAAAGTCGTTGCATCTGTCGTTGAAAAATCTGCGATGAAAGAAACTCCTGAACAGTTCAATCCACCAAAGCTTTAACCTAGGCAGGCAGATTTAGTTGATATGAAGGGGTTATCCAACCAAGATAGCTCTTGCGGGGGCTCCATCGGAGCCAGCGATCTTTAGAGGGAGGCAGTAAAGGGTGTAGGCCCCTGGTTCAATGCCTGCGAGGTTGAGCCCTTCAACGATGACGACGTTAGCTCCTAGTAGAGTTTGATGAGTGGGAACCAGATCGTCAAAGGGAGCAACAGAAAGATAATCCACTCCGATGAGTTGTACTCCAAGTTCGACTAGGTATTCTGCACCATCACCACTGATGGCAACGTAGTCTTCGATAAATTCTTTAGCTCCTTTTTTCCACTGCTCCGAATTTCGTGTTTTAATTAGAAGTCGCTTTGTGTTTTGAGGGATATGAGCTTCTTTAAGGACCGTTGCAGTGAGTAGGGGCGCTTCTTTAATTTCTATAACAGAGGCCTCGCCGATAAGAACATCGAGGGGAAGATTTTCAACTGTATTTCCATCTTTTAGAAAGTGGTAAGGAGCATCGATGTGAGTACCTGTGTGCGCGCTCATACTGAGATGAGTGACGTTGGCGATTTCTCCATCTTCTATTTTGAGGACACGCTCTATTAGGGCCGCGCCATCTCCTGGCCAGCCAATTAGATCGGGTGAAATTGTGAGGCTAATATCATAGATTGTCATGAACAAAAAAATAGAACAAATAGAGGATTTCTTGGTAACCTTTTCTCACCTTTCCAAAGGAGGTGTCTTATGAGTACGTTAACTGTTAACTCCATAAGTGATATCCACTCTGTTTCTCTTTCCGAGGGTGGAGACGTCCCTATTTTAGTCATTTCTCTAAAGCAAGATGCAGATTTGCAGAAGTTCAGAGATCTAATCTTGAAAAATCATGCCCAGGTTACTTTTTTCAAGTGGAAAATACAGGAAGAAAGAGTTTTTTCTACTGTTGTTATAGGCGATAAAAAAACCCGTCAAGTTGCAAAGCGATTAGAGAAGCATTTTTTCTAGAAGAAAAAAAAAGTTTTTTGTACACTCTTTGGTCATCTTTAACCTGGAGTATATATGAACAAGATAATCGCTTTTCTCCTTTTGCTAACAAGTAGTTTTGCTTTTGCAGATTATGAATATGTCATTCAGCCTCGCAGCTATTGGTTTTCAACTCATTATGACATTTATTCCGGAGATAAATATATCACTACTGTGGAAAAAGATTGGTTTCATCTGAACACGATTTGGTCTCTCTGCGATGAAAGAGGGGAATATGCTAACGGAACAGCCAGACTTCTTTCCTTAGGCTCTCTAGTGAACTCCAAGCGTGAGATCGATGTATTTGATTACTATCAGAAACCCTTAGGCTCTATCCAGGGTGAGTTTTTTACAACAGCTGCTGGAAAATTCGTTTTTTATGACGAGAATCAGCATCCTTACGCGGTGGCTTTTCTTGATCAAAATAAAGCAAGCGTGAACATTATGGACTTTCACAATCAACGCGTTCCAATTGCGATCTTTCGCCGTACGTATGTCCCAGGTGGCGATTACTTCTGGAACATCAAAGTGGTCCAAGAGGATGTGATCGACCCTCAGTCTCTCTATGTCTTTTCCGCATTTATTGCAGATGCGTGCTGGCCTATTAATACGCAAGGGGGGGGATCCTTCTGGGATACGCTTAATTTGTTGATTCTGTTGGATAGGCTGCAGGACGAGTAGACACTTTTTGGAGCTTTATGAATAGCGGAAAAGGCGCTTGAACTTCTCCCAGAAAGTTCGCGCTAAGTATATACAAACCAATTCAAAACTTGGTCCTGAGCTACGTCGGCTTTTTCTCAACTTTTTCATCAACTCATCGCGCCGTGTCTTTGAACACGACTGCTCTTCATTGATGAAAAAGTTGAGGAGCCTTCTTGCTCAAACTTCAAGTTTTGAATTGGTTTGTGTATATGAAGAAACTGGCTCAAGAGTAAAAGGCATATCCCTAAATAATATCGCCAGTCTTTTTCTTGAGGTAAATTTTTGGTCATACTATGCTGGGTTCTATGACTAAACGTTCTTTGATTATTCTTTTCCTCGTAGCAATTGCCTACGTTTGCTTGCAATTGTTTCTCCGTCCCTATTTCAGAGGAATTCCGCTATTTGGACAGCTGCTTTCGATGGTCTATTTATGGATTCCTGGGATCATTGGTCTTGTTTTTGCTCGCAAAGAAAAGGTCCGGCTACCGATTTTTGCCAAACCGAATCGATATTTTTATATGATTCCTCTTGTCACGATGATCATTTGTCTTTGTGCTTTTCTAGTTAGTATTCCCTTTGGCATCTTGGATAATCCAAACCCCGTTTTTGCTGGCAAATCATTTGCAGGAGTAATCGGCTATGGGTTCTTATTTCTCTTTACGAGCTATTTGTTTGTGGCGGTTCTCTTCGGCTTGGTTTTCTTGGGAGGAGAGTTGTATTGGAGAGGATACCTTTTAGAAAAATGGCGTAAGCAGGGGCTCTTTCGCGCGGTATGGCTCATCGCTCTTTTCTGGAGTCTTTGGCAGATTCCAATCATTGTTTTGGCCTATTCGCCAGGGATCCCTAATTTGGCCTTAAACATTCTTTGGACGTTTTTGCTCAATTTTACTCTAGCTCCGGTCCTTGCCTATTATCGACTAATGGGAAAATCGGTTTTGACATCAGCCTTGTTTTATAGTTCTTTAATGGCTTCCTTTCTTTACTATATTGTCCTCTTCCCAATTGCAAAGACATCGACAATAGGGTTTTATGGAGGTCTTACTATTGCGTGCGTAATCATTTACTCAGCTCTTCTAAGACTCTATTCCCCAGCAAGGTGGAATAAAATCTCGTGAGTAGAGGGATCCTCTCCCTTTTACTGCTCTATGTTATTACAACGATCTATGTGGTTGTTTTATCGCCCAATTGGGGGCAATTGCTGGAAAAGCCTATTTTGGCTGGAGGGCTATTATCAGTTGCGATGTGGTTTCCTGGGGTGATTGGCCTAGTTTTTGCTCGAAATGAGGGGCTTACTCTTAAAATATTTGCAAAACCAAACCGATTTTTTTTCCTTGGGCCTCTCTTTTTTTTGGGTTTGATGGTTTGTGCTTTTGTAGTGGCCATGCCTTTTGTCCAAAGTGCAGAATTTGATTTTTTTAAGCTTCTGGGGATTTTAGTTGGGGGCTATTCTCTGTCTTTAACGGGAAGCATGATCTTTGCGCTTGGAGAAGAGATTTATTGGCGGGGATATTTATGGGAAAAGCTGAAAAAACTTCCTCCTAGAAAGGCAATTGTGATTATTGGACTCGTTTGGGGAGTCTGGCACTTTCCATTTCTATTCTTTCTTAGCCAATACTTGTCAGGTGCAACTATTTTGGGGACGATTTATCCCGAATTTCCCCTCATTGGATGTTTGTTACTGCCCATATATACGGTGCTGCTCAGCTTTATCTTTACCTATTTTCGTCTCAAAGGCGGCGCTATTATGGTGGCGGCTGCCATGCATGGGATGGCAAGTCTTGGCGTTTCTTTTTCTTGGATGGTTTATAGGGAGCCCTCCTCGTTTTTACTGGGCATGACAGGAGTCTCTGGTATCGTAATTTCTCTTCTATTTTGTTTGTTTTTCAAGCTTTTTTCAGATAAAACGTGGAAAAAGCTTGTGTAAAATAATAATTTTATTTAGTTATTTAAGAATAGAGACAAACACCTCTGGAGGGGATGTATTATGAAAACATTGGATGTAATAGTTACTATTCTGCTAGTTATTGGCGGACTGAACTGGGGACTTATTGGATTCTTCAACTTTGATCTTATTGGAACAGTATTTGGTGAAATGTCAGCATTCACCCGCTTGATCTTCTGTTTAGTAGGAGTAAGCGCTTTGTACCAAATTTTTCAATACAAGGCTATCCAGCAACGCTGGAAAAGAAAGTAGATTATTCATGTGGGGGATTAGCTAATCGCGTAGCCCCCACACTTTTCTTGTTTAGGAGAATTTTTTCTGCTACCATAAACCAAGTTTATGGATAAGAAAAAGGCGCTTGGATTTTTTCAGCTGGTCATGATCAATGTGATCGCCGTCGACAGTATTCGGACTTTGCCGTTTTCTGCTGTCTATGGCTTTAGCCTTGTCTTCTTTTATCTACTTGCTGCGATCACCTTTTTTATTCCCACGGCATTAGTTTCTGCAGAGCTCGGCACTGGGTGGCCGAACCGCGGGGGGATCTATGTTTGGGTGCGAGAGGCTTTTGGCAAAAGGATGAGTTTTCTCGTCATCTGGCTCAACTGGATTTACAATGTCTTCTGGTTCCCAACAATTCTTGCTTTGATCGCTGGAACCTTTGCCTACTTTTTCAACCCGGCCTTAGCTGATAATGCTTTTTATATGACCGGTGCGGTTTTGATTCTCTTCTGGGGAGCCACACTAATCAATAGTCTGGGGATGCGTGCATCGAGCATGCTCAGCACTCTGGGGGCTTTACTAGGAACCATTTTTCCTATGGTCCTGATTGCAGCGATGGGAATTTTCTGGATCGCGAAAGGCAATCAGATGGCTATTTCGTTGGAATGGAATACTTTTTTTCCGCAAAGCGCTGATTGGGATAATTTGGCTTTTTTGACGACTGTTTTTTTTGGTCTTTTGGGTCTAGAGATGGCAGCGACTCACGCTCAAGAAATGCGCAATCCGGCGAGAGACTATCCGAAGTCTGTTTTCACCTCCATTTGGATCATTTTGGGAACGATTGTTTTTGCCTCGCTGGCCATTGCCATCGCGGTTCCCAATCGAGAATTAAATCTGGCTGTTGGACTCATGCAGGCCTTTACGGTCTTTTTCAATGCTTTTGGTATTCCGTGGGCCGTGCCAATTATTGCGGGGTGCATTGTTTTGGGGGGACTCAGTGGCGTGGGAGCTTGGATCATTGGTCCGACCAAAGGACTTTTGGTGGCCAGCCTAGATGGCAGTTTGCCGTCGTATTTTTCTAAAACGAATAAGCACGATGCGCCCATTAGAATTTTGCTTCTGCAGGCGGTCATAGTCTCTTCCTTAGCACTCGTCTATACTATTTTTCCGACGATCAATAAATCGTTTTGGCTCCTCTCTGTAATTACGGCACAACTTGCTATGCTTGTCTATATTGCCCTTTTTGCGGCAGCAATCAAGCTCCACTATTCTAAGCCTGATGTACAGCGCCATTTCACGATCCCAGGAAATAAATTTGGTATTTGGTGTGTGTGTCTACTTGGGATTGGATCTTGCTTGACGGTCTTTTTTCTGGGATTTCTCCCATCAAGCCAAGTCCCTGCTGGCAATATCTGGACTTATGAACTACTTCTTATTGGTGGGATGCTCGTTTCTTGTCTAATTCCACTTTGGATCTCACGCAAGAAGAAAGCTTAGAGCTTTTTTAGATGTCTCTTCGGGGATTTCGTAGGGGAAGAGGTGTCCTACTTCTTTAAAAGTGTGCATTTTGCAGTTTGGCATGTTGTCTTTCATGTATTTTCCACACGGTACAGGCGTATCGATGTCTTCCTCTCCCACAAGCAGGAGGGTGTGATGGGGGATTTTTTGGATTTCTTTTCTAAAGTCGGCAGCTAAGAGGGCATCCACTTGGCCCAGCAGCCCCTCGATGGGGGATGGATAAGGGTCTGATAAGATGTTCTGGAGATATTTTTCCTTATTTCCCGGTCCGCTCATAAATTTATTGCTTAAGAGCCAAGACATGTTGAGCTCCATCAGTTTTTGTCTGGGAACTCCGCTGCCAAGGAGTTGAAGCTGCATCTCAATGTTGTGCTTGGCAATGAAGGGAAGTTGAGAGAAGGGCGCACATAGAACGATCTTTTTAACCTTTTCTGGAAAGGACAGACACATTTTTTGGGTGATGAGTGCTCCCATAGAGGCGCTCATAAAATGCGCGCTTTCTACTTCTAAGGCTTCCATAAGGGCGCTAGTGTCTTGTGCAAACATTTCAATGCTGTAGCTGTCTTCGGGACTATCTGTTTGCCCAGAGCCCCGGTTATCAAAGGCGATCACTTGAAAATGCTTTGAAAGAGTAGGGATGCATTTTTCCCAGTAAGAATGATTTTGGGCAAAACCCGCAATGAGGAAAAGAGGAGGGCCGTCTCCAAAGCTTTCATAATAAATGCTGATGTCATTGGCTTTTACATGGGGCATAAGCCCTATATATACGTGATAATACCATTTATCGAAAATAATTTTGAAAAATTGACAGAGCTTTTTGGTCAAAACTCCGCTTTCGATTTTGCTAACTTCCTAAGTTAGTCGCAATCTCCAAACAAAGTTTTACCTAAAAAATCTCCTGTTCTTTTTCGAGATTATTTTCGATAAATGGTATAAAATCTTATGAGAAAAGACTTTTAACTTTGTCGAGAAAGCTTCTTCTGCGAGGGGAGTTATGTGTCCCTTCAAGCTTGTTAAAATCTTTGAGGAGATTTTTTTGTTTGTCAGAGAGGCCGACTGGGGTTTCTACAATGACTTGGACGAGTAGGTCGCCAAGGCCGCCGCCATGGACATTGGGAGCTCCCTTGCCGCGGACGCGAAAAACTTTGCCGTTTTGAGTCCCTTCCGGGATGGTAATGCGCACAGAGCTCCCCGAGGGAGTGGGCATTTCTTTTTTGATTCCAAGGCCCGCTTCGGAAAAGGAGATTGGAAGTTCGATGACGATGTCATCTCCTTCGCGTTGAAAAATGTCGTGAGGGCGGACGTTGATGTAGACGTAGAGGTCACCAGAAGGTCCTCCGCCTTCACCAGCATCGCCATAGCCGCCCATGCGAAGGCGCATGCCGCTATCGACGCCGGGGGGGATTTTGATTTGGATATGTTGTTTCTTTTTCTCCCTTCCACTTCCTCGACAGGTTGTGCAGGGGTCAGTAATTACTTTTCCTTGGCCCTGGCAGCTAGGGCAAACGGTGGCCATGCTAAAGAAGCCGCGCGTCTGATGTACTTGCCCCGCTCCACCACATTGCGAGCAGGTTTTAACAGCATTTGGTTTAGCAGCGCCCGTACCTTTACAGGATGAGCAGCCTGTGTGGTTGGTAATTGTTGCCTCTTTTTCAGCACCTCGGATCGCCTCTTCAAAGGAGATGGTCAGGTTCATCTTCTTAGAAACACCTTGGCGCATGTTGCTGGATCTTGGATCAGAATCAAAGCCAAAGAAGGAGTCGAACATCGAGCCGCCTCCGCCTCCGCCACCACCACCACCAAAGGCGCCCATGAAGGTGTGCAAAGCTTCTTCCATTGAGGAGAATCCGCCCATTCCGCCGCCGCCAGGAGATCCACCCATGCCAGCTTTAAATGCATCGGGTCCGTATTGGTCGTACATGCCTCGTTTTTGCTCATTGCTGAGCACTTCGTAGGCTTCGGAAATTTCTTTGAATTTTTGCTCGGCTTCTTTGTCCCCGGAATTTTTGTCAGGATGGTACTTCAAAGCCTGTTTGCGATAGGCTTTTTTGATTTCATCTTGAGAGGCTCCTTTGGAGGTGCCAAGGACGGAATAATAGTCACTCATATTAAATGATATTAGTAGGCTCTTTTCTTATGCTTAAGAGCTGCTTTGGATTTTGCTCTTCCCTTGATGGAGGGCTTGTCGTAAAAACGGTGCGCTTTTGCCGCCTTCATGACGCCTTCCTTGTCAAGTTTCTTCTTGAGCACGCGGAGAGCTTTTTCGATCGATTCACCAGCGCGAACTTTTACACTTGTCATCTAGGTTGGTCCTTCAACGTTTAAGTTTGATCTATGGTGCCATTGTAGATGGCCTACTCTTATTTTTCAACGTCTTAGCGTAGGTATTGGAGTTGGAGCCCATTTAATTCTATAGTGTTTCCTTTAATAAACTGCTTGTGAACGTATTTGGCTACTCCATCTAAGTAGGGGGTGAGCTCTTTTCTCAGGTCCAGAACGCGATCCATGGGGAGGGTAAATTTTTCTAAAGAAACCAGTTTGGGGACAGAAAGACCTTCTTCAATATTCCCTGTCATTGAATAAATCTCGCCCATTTTGGCATCTCCAACGATAGTCCAGTCTTTCCCACCTGGGGGGAGAAAGGCGAGCGGTGAGGGGAATTCAATGAGTGGGATGCCAAGGGCAAAAGAAAGAGTTTTTGCAATGGTGGCGGCTGTTCGGATGCCCATATAGGAGCCTGGCCCCACGCCGACGGCAATTACCTCAAGTTTATTGAGCTCGCAAAAATCTTTTAGAGCGGAGGGTAAAGAGGAAGAAAGTCCTTCAAGGGTTTTGCTGCTAGTAAGAATCCCCCCTTCTGCAGTCCCAAGTAGAGAGATTTTTTGACTAGAATCAATAATCAATGCTGTCATGGGGAGACTATAGCAGATTGCAGGTTTTTTCTTAAGATGTTAGACTTATGAGTTTCTACATGGAGAAATTTTGAGCAAAACAAAAAAGTCGAAAAAAGAAGAAAAAGTTGAAATCATCCAAGATCCAGAAGAGCTTTTTCTGGTGCCCTTGTCTAAGCGTCCCTTTTTTCCAGGGATGGCAGCTCCCCTTGTGATTGAGCCTGGAGTCTTTTATGAAATGCTCAAGCAAGTGGCGAGTACAGACCACAAGACGATGGGGCTTTTTCTCACTCAAGAAGAAACGGCAAATATTTACGAGCTTTCTTTAGACGACTTTCACGAAGTAGGTGTCTCTGCAAAAATTTTGCGCATCATTCCAATGGAGCAGGGAGGCGCACAAGTGATCCTTAACATGGAAAAACGGATCACAATCAAAAAGCCTATTAAGAAGAGTAAGTTTTTAGCTGCAAAAATTGAATATCACGATGACCCTTCCGCTAAGGAGCATACCAAGGATCTCAAGGCTTACTCGATCAGCATCATCACAACAATTAAAGAACTATTGAAACTCAACCCTCTTTTTAAAGAGGAATTGCAGATTTTTCTTAGTCATTCGGATTTTACCGAGCCGGGAAAACTTGCTGACTTTGCAGTGGCCTTAACTACTGCCTCGCGCGATGAGCTGCAAGGCGTTCTCGAAGCATTTGATCTGTATGATCGAATTGGAAAAGCACTCGTTTTGCTCAAGCAAGAACTCGACCTCTCGAAACTACAAAGCAGCATTAACCAGAAGATAGAAGCGACCATTTCTCATTCCCAGCGCGAGTTCTTCTTAAGAGAGCAGCTCAAAACGATTAAAAAAGAGCTAGGTATTGAGAAGGATGACAAATCTCATGACCTCGAGAAATTCGAAGATCGCTTGGCCCAAAGAGAAGTTCCAGAAGATGTGATGAAAGTCATTCAAGAAGAAGTGGATAAGCTCAATATTTTAGAAGTGCAGTCTTCTGAATATTCTGTTTGCCGCAACTATCTAGATTGGCTGACTGTCATTCCTTGGGGGATTTTCAGTGGGGGAATCGGCTCGGATAAGCAGCACGACCTAGGAGCTGCCGAAAAAATATTGAAAGAAGATCACTACGGCCTCGAAGATATAAAAGAGCGCATTTTAGAATTCATTGCCGTTGGAAAACTCTCAGGTGGCGTGAAAGGGAGTATCATCACTCTTATTGGGCCGCCAGGAGTTGGGAAAACGAGTATTGGGAAAAGCATCGCAAGAGCCCTTGGTCGTAAATTCTACCGTTTCTCAGTAGGCGGCATGCGTGATGAGGCCGAGATCAAAGGTCACCGCCGTACTTATGTGGGCGCTATGCCTGGGAAGATTGTCCAGGCCTTAAAGCAGGCAGAAGTGATGAATCCCGTCATCATGATTGATGAAGTGGATAAAATTGGAATGAGCTATCAAGGAGATCCCGCATCGGCCCTTTTAGAAGTTCTCGACCCCGAGCAGAATAAAGATTTTCTCGATCACTACCTCGATGTACGAGTCGATCTTTCCAATGTTCTCTTTATTTTAACTGGTAATGTCTTAGACAGCATTCCAGAGCCCCTACGCGATCGCTCTGAGGTGATGCGCCTTTCTGGCTATATCATGGAAGAGAAGGTTCAAATTGCGAAGAATTACCTCATCCCACGCAATCGAAAAGAAATGGGTCTTAAAGCGGCTGATATTTCTTTTGACGTTGCTGCCCTGAAACAAATGATCAACGGTTATGCCCGAGAAGCAGGTGTGCGGAGTTTAGAGAACTATGTCAAGAAAGTACTGCGCAAAGTGGCTTTCCGAATCGTTAAGAAGGAAGAGGCCAAGAAAAAAGCGCCTCGCAAAATAGCTAAGGTCACAGAAAAAGATCTTAAAGACTACCTTGGAAAACCTGTCTTTACAAGCGATCGCTATTTCAAAAGAACACCCATTGGCGTTGCCATGGGCCTCGCCTGGACTTCAATGGGCGGCGCTACTCTCTATATCGAGACCATTGAAATGCAGGCGCGTAAAACTGACATGAAACTCACAGGGCAAGCAGGGGACGTAATGAAAGAATCCTCCCAGATTGCTTGGAACTATGTCCACAGCTCGATGGAGAAACTAGCTCCTAAGAAAGCCTTTTTCAAAGACCATCAAGTCCATATCCATATCCCAGAAGGGGCAACTCCCAAAGATGGTCCTTCCGCTGGTGTTACGATGGCAACAGCGCTCTACTCATTACTGCTAAAAAAACCGATCAAAAACGATCTAGGGATGACCGGAGAGCTAACCCTTACAGGAATGGTTCTTCCCATTGGCGGTGTGAAGGAAAAAGTGATTGCAGCTAGACGCTCTAAACTCAAAACACTCATCTTCCCTAAAGATAATCAGCGAGACATTGAAGAGCTGCCAGACTATATCAAAAAAGGCGTTCAGATCCACTTCGCATCCCACTATGAGGAGGTGTTTGACATTGCTTTCGCAAAAAGAAAATAGCACCTTTGCAAGTGCCATCCAAAGAAAGTATGTTGAGCCAGCGGGCATTGAAGAGTTTTGCCAAAACTTAAAAATGTCCGGAAAGAGCATAGCCACGCTCAATGGAAGTTTTGATTTGCTCCACCCAGGCCATCTTGAAATGCTCTATCAAGCCTCTCTCCAGGCCGACGTGCTTCTCGTTCTTCTCAATACCGATACTTCGATCAAAGCCTATAAAGCTCCCGATCGCCCACTCAACCCCTTGGAAGTAAGATTACAGAATATGGCCGCTTTAGAAATGGTCCATTTTGTAACTTGGTTTGATGAGACCGATCCTTGCCAAATCCTTGAAAAAGTACGCCCAAACGTTCATGTCAATGGAGGAGAGTACGGAGAAAATTGCATCGAATCGCCTATTGTGAAAAAACACGGGGGCACGATCCATGTTGTAAATCTGATCGATGGTTACTCAACGACGAATCTCATAAACAAAATACGGAAAACATGCGACTGATTGGACATCTCGAAAACGAGAAACAAGCCTTTGTCTTCTACTCATTTCTTCTCACAGAAGGTATCCATTGTACCTATGAGACCATCCATGATGAGACGGAAAAAAAAGACGTTGTGGCTATTTGGATCTATGAAGAAGACGCAGCCGAAAGCGCGCAGCTCTATTTGCAAGATTTTAAACAAAATCCCCAAGATCCCAAGTATGCAAAAGTTGAGTTCCCCAAAGCCCCTCCTCAACCGCCAGATTTGATTGCTGAGCAAAAAGAAGACGAGCAAAAGAAAAAAGCAATTCCTCCCCAGGTTAGAAAAATTAGATCCTACCCCTTCACCTACTTTGTGATTTTCCTCTGTGTTCTACTCTACTTTTTAAACAGCATGCAGCAATACTCAATGATCCGAGATGATGGAGTAATTGCTCCACAGATCGGCATGACCCCGCTCCAGCAACACTTCATGTTTGATTATCCAGCGCCCAACCAAAAAATTGACGCGCTTCTTCAAGAGCAATCCTTCAAAGAATACAAAGACCTCAAAGAGCTCCCACCCAGCGCTGTGGCAGAGCTAAACGCAGCTGGGCAGATTCCTACATGGCAAGGGGGGCTGGCCGTAGCACTGCGCTACTTTGGAAAAATCCCAGCGACGCAGCCCGTGGATGGGCCCATGTTCACCAAGATACGAGAAGGACAATTCTGGCGCCTTTTTACGCCGACCCTTTTGCATGGCGGGCTATTACATATTCTCTTCAATATGGCATGGGCTTGGATTCTACTTAGACAAGTGGAAGAGAGATTATCTAGGATAAAGATTCTCCTTTTCATCCTCATAGTTGGCGTTGTGGCAAATGTTGCGCAATACCTGATCAGTGGCCCCTTTTTTCTGGGATTTTCAGGAGTGGTCGTCGGCTTAGTTGGCTTCATTTGGTCCAGACAAAAAGTGGCTCCATGGGAAGGGTATCCTCTCAATCGAATGACCTTCATCTTCGTTCTGATTTACATAGGTGCGATGTTTGCCTTAGAAATCATTTCTCTTCTCTCTGCTCTTATTTTTGCTAAGGAAATTTCCGCTAACATTGCAAACACCGCCCATATCATTGGTGGAGTCACCGGGTATTTTCTTGGTCGCATAGCCTATTTCGGCAGGGGGGCAAAATGAGTGTACGTGATCTCACCATCCTTGGCTGTTCTTCTCAGCAGCCCACCCGTAGACGTAACCATGGAGCCTACCTACTTCGTTGGAATGACGAGGGATTCCTCTTTGATCCGGGAGAAGGAACTCAACGCCAATTTATTTTTGCAAACGTAGCGCCGCCCTGCGTGACCCGTATACTCATTAGCCACTTCCATGGCGATCATTGTCTTGGACTTGGTTCCATGCTTATGCGTTTAAATCTCGATAAAGTTTCCCACCCCATCCACTGCTACTACCCAGCATCTGGCAAAAAATACTTTGATCGCCTCCGCTACGGGACCATCTATCACGAGACAATCGAAGTGATCGAACACCCCATCACCGATGAAGGGCTAGTGCATGACGATGGCAAATTCCAGATCGAGGCCTACTTCCTCAAACACGGCGTTGACAACCTTGGCTATCGCGTGAAAGAAGCCGACGTGCAAAAATTTGAAAAAGAAAAACTCCTGTCCCATGGAGTCAAAGGCCCACTCGTGCGCGAGCTCGAAGAAAAAGGATCTCTCACCATCGATGGAAAAAAAATCACCCTCGAAGATGTTGGCTACGTGCGAAAAGGGGACGTCTTTTCCACCGTCATCGACACCCTCCCTTGCCCCAATGCCATCCGCGTTGCCACCGATGCCAAAATCCTCCTCTCTGAAGCGACCTACCTAGAAGAGCACCGCGACCTTGCCAAGAAACATCGCCACATGACCGCTAAACAAGCCGCAGAAATCGCCAAAGAAGCAGGGGCTCAGCAGCTCATCCTCACGCACTTTTCTGCTCGCTACCTCGATCTCGAGCCCTTCCTCGAAGAGGCCAGAGCCATCTTCCCCAACACCGAGGTCGCAGACGACTTCAAGCGCTTTGATTTCCCTCGATGAGTCAAAAATAACATAAGTTGCTAACTGTCAAGTATTTGTATTTTGACTCACTTGAGTCAAAATGAGTCAAATGAGTCAAAAAATCGACTCAAGAATCAAAAATTTGACTCATTTGACTCATTTGTGTCATAGTTGAGTCAAAAGGGAAGGTTTCAGAATGTATTATCCAGAGTCCGAATCCTCAATGTTAGAGTTTAAACGGGATTTTCCGAAAAATGATCAAATCATTAAAACGATGATTGGCTTCTGCAATCAAAATGGAGGGCAGCTGATCATCGGAGTAAACGATCAAGGAAAAGTGGTTGGAATTTCTGAGAAAAAAATTGAGCAGATTTTATCTTCTTTAGATAAGGCTATATATGAAGCTACATCTCCTCCGATCATTCCGCAAGTTTTTATCAAACGTATGGGGCAAAAAGCTGTTGTTGTCATTCAGGTTTCATCAGGGATGAATAAGCCATATTGTCGAAAAAAGGAAGGGACGAATAAAGGTACATATATACGATTGGGTCGGAATACAATTCGTGCGACGACCGAATTATTAGAAGAACTAAAGTGGCAGTCTAGAAACATTGACTATGAAATTTTGCCTGTTTATACCGCAACGCAAGACGATTTGGATGAAGAAAAGATCAAGAACTTTTTGAAAAATCGTAAGAATGGCGGAAAAGCATTGCTTACGGATCAAATATATGAGTCCTATCATCTCACAACAAAGGAGCAAGGGCTTAAATATCCAACCGTAGCAGGTGTGTTATTATTCGGATCTCGCACGCAACAATACCTATCGGAGTCCATGATTATTTGTTCTCATTTTCAGGGGAATTCGGGTAGAAAAGCGCTGGCAACCATCGATTGTGAAGGAACGTTATTTGAACAATTTGATCAAGCACATGCCTTCTTAGTGCAGAGGCTGCATAGGTCCTTTCATATTAAAGGAAACAAAAGAGAAGAACAATTAGAGCTTCCTGAAATTGCAATTCGGGAAGCGCTCTTAAATGCGATTGTCCACAGAAACTACCACATTAAAGCTCCCATAAAAATTGCTATTTTTGACAATCGAGTAGAAATATTTAGCCCTGGGCAATTTCCTGGCCCTATGAATGTTAAAAATTTACAAACTGGTGTGACATATTTACGCAATCCTTCGATTTGTAAGATTTTAAGAGAAGTAGGATACGTGGAAAAATTGGGTACTGGCTTTATTGAAATATTTGAGAGCTACCGAAAGCGGGGGCTTTCTACTCCTCAAGTAATAGAGGGCGAAAATTTTATTAAATGTATTCTTCCGCGTGATGAGATAGCAGATGTTAAACTGCAATCTGATGAGGAAGAAATTCTGTCTCTAATAAATCAAAATGAGAGCATAACTATTTCAGATGTAATGCAACATTTGGGTTTTGCTCGAGCAACAGCCGTAAGAAAATTAAACAAATTGTTGCAAGAGGGTAAAATTAGACGTGTTGGAAAAACCCGGTCTGTTCGATATGTTTTGTGATATAGACCCGGCTCTTTAGAGCCGGGTTAGAGCAGTCAAGGGTTTAAGGCGCTTGGGACTGTCGATTAGTCTATAGCTCCGAGTACAGTCCCAAGAGCGCCTAAAGCATTAGTTACCTTTGTTACATTTGCTTTGTCAGGCAGTACTTCATAAAGGTGCGACTGTTTATAGTTGCTATCAGCCTTGAATTCCTTTGAACCCGTTACAATCGTCACATTATCAATAGTATTCAGTACTTGGCTGCATTGCTCTTTTAAGTCCGTTCCTAAATTCGAATGTTTAATATTTGCAAAAGACTGGCAGAGGTCTTTGACTTGAGAGGCTAAAGCGCCTAAAGCATCAGGGCTATCCAAGAGATTAGGTGTGTTCAAAGATTGTAATACCTGGCCAACGTGTGCTTTTAACTGGGATACTTCTGGCCCTTTTAGGCTTAGGGGTTGTCCTGGCGTTGGGCCTCCGATGGGAGGCGCTGTCGTCATTCGCTCTTTTGGTCAGAGCTCATCTTTGATGATTTCAAGCTCACGTAGTAGCGTATCTGTCTGCTCAGGGAATTGTAAAAAGCTAAGAAGTATTTTGCGCAGATCACAGGTCATAGCTTCTTGGGGTTGAAAATTCTTTGCTGCATCGAGCAAGCTTACATCTGCTTTTGCGCCGGGAACAGAAAGGGGTTGTGTGAGGATGTTGTCAATGATGGAAGCGGCATCTTCAAGGTCTTCTTGTAGCATTTATCCTCCTGCTTGTATGACGATGGTGTGGAGCTCTCGGACTTTTCCTGCAAAACCTTCCAAGGCCTGAGGGCTATCGACAAGGTGAGGATGTTCTCTTGCATTTTGGAGATCATCCATGAACTCTCCGAGCGCTCGGCTCAGCTCACTTGCGGTTTGAGGGATATCGGGCCTTTGTGGCAAAGGTTGGGATGGCGAGGGGCCAGCAGGTGGTATAGACAAAGCTTCTCCAAATATTTGAGTGAAACTTCACTCTAATGGGGAGAAAATTATCTTGTCAAGAAAGTGCTTTAGCTTTGAAATATTCTTCGTAAGTACCGTCGAAATGGGATATGCCCTTTTCTTCGAGCGCTATGATCTTCTTGGAGCCATGGTTGATGAGGTCTCTGTCGTGGCTGGCGAAAATGACCGTTCCCTTATAGTCTTGCAAAGCCCAGCCAAGAGCTGAGACGGCTTCGAGATCGAGGTGGTTGTTGGGCTCGTCGAGAATGAGCACATTGTGGTTGCAAAGCATAAGGCCGCCGATGATGAGACGTGCGGTCTCTCCTCCGGAGAGATGTCCAACTTCTTTGAAGGCATCGTCACCAGTAAACAGCATTTTGCCTAAAATGCTTCGGATGTCTTTATCGTAGATGCCATTGCGCTTAGATTTTAACCAGTCAAAGATGGTTGTTTTGCTTGCTTTATCGATAAGGTCTGCATGGTTTTGTGGGAAATAGCCAACACTTACCTGGTGGCCTACATCAATGCGGCCTTGTTCATGAGTTAGTACGCCGGCAAGCATTTTGAGTAGAGTTGTTTTGCCACGTCCGTTGTTTCCAATAACAGCAATTTTATCGCCTCGAACGATGTCGTAGGAAAATCCGCTGATCACTTCGGGGCCATCATAAGTTTTGTGGACCTCTTCTAAGCGGTAGACCATTTGGCCAGAGGGCGTTTCTGGGGGGTAGAAGCGGATGTAGGGGCGTTGGATGTTAGATTTTTTCAGGTCTGTGGGTTGGAGTCTTTCGATTTCGCGCATACGAGACTGCACTTGAGAAGCTCTTGTTCCCGCGCTAAATTTTGAGACGAATTCCTGCAGCTGAGCGACTTTCTTCTCTTTTGCCTTGTTGTCTAGCTCGGCTCTTTCGCGAACAGATGTTTTAGCAACGACCATCTCATCATAATTGCCTGGATAGAGGATGATCGTCTCAAAATCGATATCGGCGATATGGGTAGTCACAGCATTGAGAAAATGTCTATCGTGACTGACCACAATTAGTGTGCCGCTGTAGCTATGCAAAAAGTTTTCAAGCCAAGTGATTGATTCAAGGTCGAGGTGGTTGGTCGGCTCATCGAGAATGAGTGCTGGTGGAGAACCAAAGAGAGCTTGGCAGAGCATCACTCGGAATTGAATGTCAGTTGGGATCGTGTGCATCTTCTCATGCCAGAATTCTTTAGCAAGGCCCATCCCTTCTAGTAGCATTTCGGCATCGGATTCTGCTGTATAGCCATCTTCTTCGCCAACGATTTCTTCTAGCTCGGCTAGGCGCATGCCCACTTCGTCTGTCATCTCTTCTTCGTAGAGGCGATCGCGCTCAACGAGTGTATCCCAGAGGCGCTTGTTGCCCATGATGATGGTATCGATGATTTTCTCTTCAGCGTAGTCTTCAATGTTCTGCTTCAAAAAGCCCACTTTACGGGGCAAAGAGACAGAGCCAGATGTCGGCTCTTCAAGGCCCATGACAATTTTGAGCAGAGTAGACTTTCCAGCGCCGTTGGGACCGGTAAGTCCATAGCGGCAATCTTCATTGAAAGTGACGGTAACATCTTCAAAAAGAAGACGCGTACCCATTTTTTTTGTAACTTTATTAAGTGTAATCATACAATGGGGCTAGTATAGCAGAAATAGGCCCCCATGACAAGAGCGTTTGAAGAAGCGACAAAAGATTTTTTTCACTATCTCGAGACGATGAAAAATGCCTCGGTTCACACCCTGCGCAGTTACCGCCAGGACCTGCAGTCGTTTCAAAATTTTATTGAGGAAGAAAAGATCCAACTTGTCTCGCTAAATGAGGTGGATAAAAGACTTCTTCGTGCCTATTTAGCACATCTGAATTTTGCGGCACAAGCTTCCAAGCGGACCCTTCTGCGCCGCATCGCTTGCCTGCGTTCTTTTTTTAAATACTGTAAAAGAGAGCAGAAAATCACCTCTAATCCCATGGAGGAGATCGACAGCCCCAAACTGGAAAAAAGCCTACCTAAATCCCTCTCCTACGAGCAGGTGGAAAGACTCCTCTCCCAACCTGATACAAAAACTCTTTTAGGGTTTCGAGACAGGTGCAAAATGGAATTGCTCTATAGCTCTGGACTGCGCATCAGTGAGCTAGGAAATCTCAATCGCACAGACCTCGATCAAGCTAATCTCTGTTTACGGATCATGGGAAAGGGGAAAAAAGAGCGCGTTATTCCCATTACGGAAATGGCTTGCAAATGGATTCAGGACTATCTACAACATCCCGAGAGAGAATTTGATGGGAAACAACACCGTGCGCAAGTAGACAAACAGGCCATTTTTCTCAACAAATGGGGAAAGCGCATCACTATGCGCTCTCTTGATAGAAACTTTGCCAAGTACCTGCTTGCCGCAGGTCTCTCTTCAAGTGTGACTCCCCACACTATTCGGCACACGATCGCAACACACTGGCTCGAAAATGGCATGGACCTGAAAACGATCCAAGTCCTTCTCGGTCACAGCTCCCTTGTGACCACAACAATCTATACGAAAGTCTCGTCCCGTCTCAAGCGTGAGGTCTACGACAAAGCCCATCCAAGTGCTAAGCCTGGGGATTCAGAGCAGCCTGATAGATAATTAAGATGTTTCTAGCGCGTGTATTAGTAACATCTTCGATTTGGAGTCCCTGCAGCACGGTTATAGTTGCAATATCAACTTGACCTGCTTGGAGGCTATTGCCGGCTTTTAATGCATGCAGCTTGACTGCAAGATTGGGATCATATTCCTCAGGCGCTAGCTCAATCCCCATATTGGCTGAATGAATCGCCTCGAAGTGCTTGCCCTTGTATTCAAAAGCTATGCCCCTATAGAGATGAGCAAGTGCTCGCGAAGTTTTCGGAAAATTTTCTAATGAGCCAGTTCTTTCTAGGATTTCTTCAAATTCTCTCTTTTCTAAAAGAGCATTCATCTCTTCTTTAAATTCTATATCAATCTGAATATCGTAAGCTCGAGTACTCAAGTCGACTAAAGGAAGATCCACTTCAGGGGGTGAGCCTAGAAGTTGATCAAAATCCACATCACTAGAAGGTGGAGACGGGGGATTCCCAAGAAGGGGTTCGATGTCATTCCAGAAATTTATTATTGATGTTGTAGTCATTACTATACTCCGGGATGGCTGAGGGCGACAAGGCCTTCAGCTGCTATTTGTGTATTCGCAGCCTCGGCTTGAATACTCCTTATTTCTTCTTGAGTGGCATAGGGGATATCTCTAAATGGTCCTCTTAGAGATACATTGCAAGTCTTAGCAGTCTCCTCAATTTCATGAACTTGAAGATGGGCGAGAGCTTTTTGTTGGACCAGATCAGCTACCACCTCTGATCGCATAAGAGCCCTCCCCTTTAAAGCTGCTTCGCAAGTGGCAATGGTAGCATGGGCTTCTCTGTGGACTTGCTGTTTGAGTTGTTCAAATGCAGATGCAGCCTTTTCCAAAATGACTTGCTCTTGTTCGACACATGACCCGCTTTGTTCAAGCGCAGAGTTATAGCATGCAAGGGCTTGTTTCCATTCTCGTTGCGTGACGTGGACATCGCCCGCTTGCACGAAAGGATTTTCTGGGGTTGGGCTTGTTAAAGTTGATCCGGGCAATGCGGTTACTATAGACATAATTACTACTCTTTTTATTAAAAAACTAACTCTTATTATATATTAAGAAATGATTAAAAATCAATATAAAAGTTATTTTAATAAAAAATCAGAGTTGTTTCTCGCTCTCTCTGAGAAAAAGTGAGCTGACTATTGATAATCAGCTGTTTGTGAAGAAGTGATTTTGGTCTGAAAAGAAGGCGCCTCAAGGGATTAGGGTCTGGGTTCGGGATCGTCGATCCGCCGGTTTTTTTGGTGGATCTTCTCTGTCTTCATCCGCAGGGCGTTTTGCGTCTGCAGAAAGAGAGCTTAGTGTTTCTGCGACCAACTTTTCTTTAGCATGAAGAGCTTCTTGTTGTACTTCATTTAGCTTCATTTGTAATTTTGGTGATATGCCATCGCAAGTAAGAGCTTGGTTGCAGGCTGCAATAGCTTGGTCCCATTCTTGTTTTTGATTGTGGGCGAAAGCTTTTCTGCATAGAATCTCAGCTCTTGGCTGGGGGGGGAAGTTGTCTCCTAGTTGAAGAATTTGATTGCACGCTGCAATAGCTTGGTCCCATTCTTGTTTTTGATTGTGGGCGTAAGTTTTTCTGTATAGAATCATAGTTCGTATGAGGGGGGTGATGTCATCGCATGCAAGAGCTTGGTCGCAGGCTGCTAATGCCTCGTCCCATTCTTGTTTTGCGGTGTGGTCGTCAGCTTTTCTGCCTAGAAGATCAGCTTGGGAGATGTCATTGCGTGTAAGAGCTTGAGCGCAGACTTCTATTGCCTCGTTCCATTCTTGTTTTGCGGTGTGGGCGTCAGCTTTTCTGCCTAGAAGATCAGCTTGGGAGATGTCATTGCGTGTAAGAGCTTGAGCGCAGACTTCTATTGCCTCGTTCCATTCTTGTTTTGCGGTGTGGGCGTCAGCTTTTCTGCCTAGAAGATCAGCTTGGGAGATGTTATTGCGTGTAAGAGCTTGAGCGCAGACTTCTATTGCCTCGTTCCATTCTTGTTTTGCGGTGTGGGCGAAGGCTTTACTGGTTAGAATATCAACTCTTAGCGGGGAGGTGATATCATTACATGTAAGAGCTTGGTTGCAGGCTGCTAATGCCTCGTTCCACTCTTGTTTTGCGTTGTGGGCGAAGGCTTTATTGGTTAGAAACATAGCTCGTAGGAAGGGAGTGATACCATTATATGTAAGAGCTTGAGTACACGTTGTAATAGCCTCGTCCCATTCTTGTGTTATGTTGTGGCCGAAAGCTTTTCTACATAGTAAGTCAACTCTTTGCTGGGGGGAGATGTCTTCGCTTATAAGAGCTTGTTTGAGGAGGGCGAGTGCATTTTGCCAAAGAACCGCAGCGTTTCCAGAAGCTGAGAGAGCGGCACGAGTAGGAAGAGCATTATTCAATGGAGGTATTCTCGCTGATAGAACAGCGACTTTTTTTGATAGCGGATCGGGAGTAGGCGCGCTGTCTGGGCTTTGACCAGGGCTTACTGTTTCTGATCTTGGTAATTCACTAATTCCTGACATTTCATGTCTTCCGTTTGTTATTAAAAAGGCATTATGACATAAGTTATAAAAAAAACAACATAGAATTTATTTAAAAAAGAAGGGAAAGCATATAAGCCGGATTCTGTATTAAGCAATCATTCCTCTAGGGCATTTGTCGCCAAATGCCTCGAGCGATCGGGGCTATGAACCTGGCGGGAAACCATGAATGGCTCATTGTGCTTCTTGCTTCAGATGGGGTTTGCAGCGCCTTGCCCTTGCGGGCGAGGGGATCGCTCTTAAAACGATCATTTTCAGCCTGTGGCACTTGCGTGCCCGGTGTGTTTGCTGTTGCACTTTCCGTAGCCTTGCGGCCCCCAGCGTTTCACTGGCATCTCTCCCTGCGAAGTCCGGACTTTCCTCTGTTGCCAAAGACAACAGCGATTGCCTGCTTTCCCTTAGGTGGTTGCGGTGCGTCTGCGGCGGCGTTTAGTCGCGGCAGGTGTTCCTTCGAGTGCTTCGGCCTCTTGCCAGAAGTGGATTCGCGAGCAGTGCTCGCAGAAGATGAGGTTCTCTCCTTTGCGGACGATGTTCTCGTGTTGGGCGGTCAGCGCAATGTGGCAGCCGCTGCAGGTGCGATTTTCGACAGGGACAATCACTCGGTCTTTTTTGTTACGAAGGAGTCTCTCGTAGATGCGTAGGGTGTCGGGGTCGGCGCTAGTGGCAAGCTTGTCTCTGCCTTCTTTGAGTTGCGTGCCTTCTTCGTTGATCATGTTGATGCTTGACTGGATCTCTTTTTCGAGGGCGAGGCTGCTCGCTTCAGAGGTTTTCAGGCTCTCGCGGATTTTCTCAAGCAGCTCTTCCTCTGCGACTTTATGGTCGACGAGATCGGAAACTTTTTGTTCGACGGTGATCCGCTCGCGCTCAGCACTGGTCATCTCTTGGGTCAGAGCGTTGAACTCTTCCACTTTTTTGATTTGAGTTTGTCTTCCTTCGAGCTCTTTAAGTCTTTTTGAAATCTCTTCAATGCGGGTTTCTTGAGAAGTGATCCCTTTAGAGAGTTCTTCTACTTCGAATTCTTTTTCCTTTAACTGGGCATGCAGATCAGCGCGCAAATCCTCGATTTGCTGAAGTTCTTTTTTTCGTTCACGCTTGATACGCATAAGGCGAATCATCTTCATGTCGAATTCTTGGATTTCAATAATGGGCTTTAGGCTTTCTTGCATGTTAAAATTCCTTTAGTAGTATGGGTAAGTTTATCTGTAGTGGAGGAATATTCTCAAGGGTTTTTGCCAAGGAAAGGGAGAAAAGTATTGCGGAATTTGGCCGAAAAAAGGAAATTAAGAGAATATCAACCATCTGGAGGTGGAACTTCGCTTGTCTAACCATGAATTATCTCGAAAAATACTTTCAAAAATTTCCTGAAGAAAAACGGAGCAAGGCAGCGATTGCCTATCTAGCTGCTCTTGATCACATCGGGGAAAATCACCCGCAAGTAGCTCAAACGATTGTCAAAGAACTTGTTGATCAAAGAAATCATTTAAAATTGATCCCTTCGGAAAACTATTCCTCACTTGCTGTTCAGCTTACTATGGGAAACTTGCTCACGGATAAGTATGCGGAAGGGTATCCGCATCACAGATTTTATGCGGGTTGCCAGAATGTCGATTCTGTTGAGGACTTAGCAGTAGGTGAGCTCAAGAAAATTTTTGGTTGTAAACATGCTTACGTCCAACCTCATTCGGGTGCTGACGCAAATTTAGTGGCGATCTGGGCTTTTCTCACAACGCGATTTGAAAATAAAGAGATTGAGCGTCTGGGGAAGAAGTCGGTTGATGAATTGACGGCAGAGGAATATGAAGAAGTTCGTAAAATTCTTGTCTCCCAAAAGATGATGGGGATGGGGCTTGGCTCTGGCGGTCATTTGACCCATGGATATCGCCGTAATATTTCAAGTAAAATTATGCAGTCGGTAGCCTATGAAGTAGATCCCAAAACGGGGTTGCTTGATTACGACGTGCTGCAAGAGCAGGTACGAAGGGAAAAGCCTGCGCTGCTCATTGTCGGATATTCAGCTTATCCACGTCTTTTAAATTTTGCCAGGCTTCGCGAGATTGCAGACAGTGTGGGAGCTGCTTTGATGTGTGATATGGCCCATTTTGCCGGGCTCGTTGCTGGAAAGGTGTTGCAAGGTGATTTTGATCCTGTACCTTTTTCAGATTTGGTTACTTCTACGACGCACAAGACGCTCAGGGGCCCTAGAGGGGGCCTTGTCATGTGCACTGAGGAGTTCAAAGGGGCGGTGGATAAGGGCTGCCCTCTTGTTTTGGGAGGCCCTCTTCCTCACGTGATGGCGGCAAAAGCTGTGGCTTTTCAAGAAGCTAGCACACCAGATTTTCAAAAATATGCTCACCAAGTTGTCGTCAATGCCAATAGCTTGGCAAATGAATTGATTGATGGGGGGGTGCGCGTTCTGACAAATGGAACTGAGAATCATTTGATTATTTTCGATGTGATGAGTTCGTTTGGATTGACAGGGCTTCAGGCTGAAAAGGCCTTGCGCCAGGCAGGCTTTACGGCAAATCGCAATTCTATTCCTTTTGATCCGCAAGGTGCGTGGTATACATCTGGAGTTCGCATAGGAACGCCTGCTATCACTTCCAGAGGAATGCGTGAGGGTGAGATGAAGCGCATCGGAAAACTCATTGCCGAGCTATTAAAGGGATCGGAGCCCGCCTATTCGGAGAAAGTAAAAGGCAAGGGGCGGTCAATGGTTTTAGTTGACCCGCAGGTGCTTGAAAAAGTGCAATCACAGGTCAAAGACTTGCTAAAGGATTTTCCGCTCTATCCAGAACTTGTAGTTGAATAATTTCCCTTCCGTATTAATAATGAGCAAGAGAACCAAAGGAGACTCGAAAATGGTCATGAATGAAGAAGGTCACGAAAAAAAAGCAAGTCCCGTACAAGATCGCATCGATGATGCACTACTGAAATCGCGTCGAATTTTCTTCTCGGATGCGGTGGACGATAAGTCGGCCAATGAAGCCATCCGTAAGCTTTGGTATCTTGAAATGCAAGATCCGGGCAAGCCGATTCTCTTAGTGATTAACTCTCCAGGAGGAGCGGTCGATTGTGGTTTTGCGATTTGGGATCAGGTTAAGATGATCACATCGCCTGTGACTACTCTCGTTACAGGTCTTGCCGCATCGATGGGGTCGATTTTAAGTCTTTGTGCTTCGCCTGGGCGTCGCTTTGCAACAAAGCACGCAAGGATCATGATTCACCAACCGCGGATCATGGGTCTTATTCAAGGTCAAGCGACAGATCTTGAGATCCAAGCTAGAGAGATTTTGAAGACTCGTCAGCTGATTGTGAATGTTTACATGGAAGCTACGGGAAAAGATCAGGCAACCATTGAAAGAGCGATCGATCGCGATACCTGGATGTCGGCAAGTGAGGCTCTTGCATACGGTCTTCTCGACAAGGTTGTCGAGTCCTATGCAGATATCTAAGAACCTTATTTCCAAATATAGCGGAGCGGGCAACTCGTTTGTCATATTAAATGATTTTGACAAAACGTTTTTGCCTGCACTTGTTCCCCAAATTTGCCAAGAGCACAATGTTGACGGTCTGATCCTAGCACGTCATTCTTCTGTGGCTGATTTTGAAATGGTCTATTTTAATCTGGATGGCACGCGTGCTGCAATGTGTGGCAATGGCCTCCGTTGTTTTGTTTATTTTCTTAAAAATGAGGGCTTTGCAAAATCCTCATATCAAATAGAGGTTGCTGAGAAAGTCTTGACTGTAAAGCGCGAGGGGCCGAAAATCCTTACTTTTCACCCTTTGCCGAGGATCCTTTTTTGGGAAATCGAGCTTCTTTCAAAGACGGTATATGTGGTGGATTCTGGAGTCCCGCACGTCGTAGTTTTTGCCAAAGAGCCGGTAGATGTGCTACAAGAAGGAGGGGCGATGCGCCGCCACGAAAAGCTTAAGCCTGATGGGGCGAACGTCAATTTTGTGACTCCTCAAAAAGAGGGGAGGTTATTTGTGCGTACTTTTGAGAGGGGAGTAGAAAACGAGACTTTGGCCTGCGGAAGTGGCGCTATAGCAAGCGCCTTTGTGGCCAATCGTTTGGGGCTCTCTAAGGAAGCTGTAGATGTTGTCACTAGGTCAGGTGAAGTGCTCAGCGTGAAAATAGGCGTTGAAGTAGAACTCTTAGGTCCTGCTGAAAAGGTTTATTAATGCATGTTTTTTCTAAAAGTGATCTTTCAGCAGGTAAGGAGCTTCTCGATGGGAAGCGGGTCTTAAGCGTCCTTTTTTCTGAAGGTACGTATCAGATTGAAGTGCTCTTAGAGAAAAAACCGAAAGAAATCGTTTGGCCTTTCATGCAGATTAGCGATGAGGGCGTTGTGATGGACGCTTTTTGTACATGCTCTACTGCTGAAAAAAAAGGGTCTTGCGAGCATTTAGCTGCCAGTTACTTATTAATCATGAAGGAAGATCCTCTTCATGTTCGTTTTCGGGAGAGTTTGTGGAACCAGATTGCTTTGATCTGCTTTGATAGACTAGGGTCTGAGCCCACAGTTTTAAAAGCTTCGAAGGGGGTCTACGAGGGGTTTTCTAAGTCGGGTAAACGTGAAATTGCTATCAAAACCAAGCTAGCTGCCAAAAAGAAGTTAGAGGAGATTCTTTTTAATCGCGTTGTAGAAACAGAAGAGACTTCGCTTAAATTTTCCAATCTCTCCCAAGAAGAGTTGATACTCTGGCGCGAGGGGCGGCCATCAGATCACCTGCGTTATGAGCTCTCTTTTTGGGCCGATTTTGCCAAATGGTGGATGACGCTTCAAGAAGAGGGGGTAAAGTATTCCATTGCATTTTCAGAAGAAGAGATCCCATTATTTCTTACTGCCCATTTCTTAGATTTTGAGCTGGAATTTTCAATTGATTTAGCCGACTGGCCCCAAATCATTCCCTCTCTGCAATATGTCGCCTCGCCTCTAAAGGTTTTTCCTCATAAAAATGGAAAGCTCGAAAGAATCGTTTTTCTGCGAGACCAGGGGGTCTTTTCTTTGGAGTTCAACGAAGGGGGCCAGCACAGCAGCAAAAAAACAGAAGGTATTCATCTAGGGCAATGGAACTTGGTTCCAGGTAGGGGATTTTTTCCAGGCGAAACAGACCCTATGCTCGAGCAAAAGAGAATTGAAAAAACCGAAGTTTCGTCCTTTTTTAAGAAGCACTTAAAGCTTTTACAAAAAAAGCTTGCTGGCGAAAAAATACACACGCATCCGGCTTCTTTACGGTACGATCTTTCTTTTGATAAAAAGAGTACTTTGCACATCGAGGGCTATCTCTTTGAAAAAGGGGACCTCTCTGCAAAAGAGGCACACTTTTTTGGGCAGTGGGTTTATTTGCCCGAAAAGGGGTTTTTCCCAGTAGAAGATTGTCTTTTTGAAGGGGTCAAGCTCTCGATTGCAAAAGAAAAAATCTCAGACTTTATCGATCGCCATCGCGTCTGGCTCAATGGAATGGAGGGATTTCAAACGCATGTCAGTGGGATGGAATCCCATCTGGGGTTTCAGTTCAATGAGGAAGGGAAACTCTCCTTTTTCACTCGTTTAGAATTTACCGAAGAATCGGAACATGTTCAAGATCTCGGAGATTGGATCTATGTCGCGGAGAAGGGGTTTTATGCAAAAATGACCTCCCGCCCTGGGGCCTTTATTAAGACAGGGATGCAGGTAAGCCCGTTTGAGGTTTCCACATTTATCTCTGCACATCGGGATGAACTTGAACCTATTCCTGGTTTTTTTGCCGGTAGGTGTCCTCTTGAAAAATCGGGACTTAATATTGGATTTAACGAAGACAATAGGATCTACATCCACCCCGAATTTTTCTTCCACGAGGGGTATATCCCAGACAACGTTCGCATCTACGGCGATTATACCTTTGTCGAAGGGGAAGGGTTTTTCTTAATACCGCATAGCGCGCGCTTGCCAGAGAGTTACAAAGTTGAGAAAGTGATCGACCGAATGGCTGAAGCCTATTTTGTTAGTTACGAACTAGAGCTTCTTTACCCTCATGTCATCACGATCGATCCTAAGCTAAAACGCCCGCATAAGATGGATCTACATATACTCCATATCAAGCGGCAACCAAAAGCCAAGACGGGGCAGTGGGTCTTGGAGCTCGAGTACGAGACGGATCTTGGAAGAGTGCGTCCTTTCCAAATTTGGGATGCGTTTGGCCAGGGGCGACAATACCTTTTTTCTGAAGCAGGGCTCTTATTTTTGCGCCAAAAGCCGTTTGATTGGATCAAGGACAAAAATAAAAAACGATGGCTTGAGAAAGGAAACTTTGTCCGCTTAACAACTCTAGAATTCTTGCGGCTGTGTGGCATGCAAGAGATGATCGAGCCCACGGGCGATAGTAAAAAGGCCAAACAAGCACGTAAACTCTTAAGAGATTTTCTTCACTTTAAGCCGCCTACAGAAATCGATATTACAGGCCTTTCGAGTGATCTGCGCCCCTACCAAAAAACAGGGGTTGATTGGCTTTGGTTTCTCCACTCGTATGGCCTTTCTGGTCTCCTTTGCGATGAGATGGGCCTTGGAAAAACGCACCAGGCCATGGCACTCATTGCAGGAGTGAAGAACGAACATGCGTCGAAAAAAGCACGGTTCCTCGTGGTTTGCCCAACTTCTGTGATCTATCACTGGGAAAAGCTCATCAATCAATTTTTGCCGGGCATTAAGCCTTACGTTTTTCATGGAATCGGACGAAAATTTGAAACGTTTAGCGACGACTCTTTTGATCTTTTGCTTACCTCTTACGGGATCGTCCGAACAGAGAACAAGGCCCTTTCTGGCTATGACTTTGACCTGGTGATTCTTGATGAATTACAAGTAGCAAAAAATCAAAAATCGCTTACCCACAAAGCCCTGAAAAATCTTTCAGCTACCATGCGAGTAGGTCTTACGGGTACTCCCATTGAAAACCGGCTGCTTGAGCTCAAAGCCCTCTTTGACTTAGTGATCCCGACCTATTTACCTTCAGTTTCTGTTTTTAAGGAAACCTTTATCCACCCCATTGAGAAATACCAAGACTCTGAAAGGAGGTCTCTCCTTTCTAGGCTTATCCGCCCCTTCCTACTGCGTCGCAAAAAATCTGAAGTACTCACCGAACTGCCCGAAAAAATTGAAGAGGTGGCATTATGTGACCTCTCTTCAGAGCAGCACCACATCTATCTCGATATCATCGCAAAAAATAGAGATGCACTTCTCAATCAGCTGAAAGATGGCACCAAGCCTCCACCGATTGCACACATCTTTTCGATGCTCTCCAAACTCAAACAAGTGTGTAACCACCCTTGCTTAATTACCAAGGACATCCAAAAATACAAGGACCACCATAGCGGTAAATGGGAGCTTTTTGTCGAGCTTCTCAATGAGACCCGCGATAGCGGTCAAAAACTGGTCGTTTTTTCTCAATATCTTGGCATGCTGGATATCATTGGAATGCATCTCAAAGATCAGGGGATCGCATTTGCTGAAATTCGAGGATCCACTCGCAATCGCAAAGACGAGGTTGAGCGATTTGATGAGGATCCCAGTTGTGAGGTTTTTCTTGGATCCTTGCAAGCTGCAGGTGTGGGAATCGACCTCATTGCCGCATCGGTTGTGATCCACTACGACAGGTGGTGGAACCCCGCCAAGGAAAATCAGGCCACCGACCGTGTTCACCGGATGGGCCAGAAGCGGGGCGTGCAGGTTTTCAAGCTCGTAACTAAAGATACAATCGAGGAACATATCGACCGGTTGATTGCGAAAAAACTCTCTTTGGCCCGCGGAGTCATTGGTTTTGATGATCAAGACCAGATCAAAGGTCTTGACCGTCAAGAGCTTATAGATCTACTTCAACTGCTAGGAGATGACTGATTAATTCCTCTCTTTCATCTTCAACGTCCTGTGTGCTAAAATTGCCACTTCATAACTTACTGACTATCAATAGTCACGTAGTTATTCCAATGTCGTTTTTTTCTCCAAAGTCCATCTGAATCTGAAAATCCGGTTTTAATCAGCGTCTCCTAAAATAACGAGCTGTATATTTTCTGCGGGATAGGTTATACTTGTGGGCAATATGTTAAAAAAAATTCCAAAGCTCGCTATTGTCGGACGGCCCAACGTAGGCAAGTCGGCCCTTTTCAACAGGCTATGCAAGAAGCGGATCTCCATTGTCGACGAGGCAGAAGGGATCACGCGCGATCGCTTATATGCTAAAGCCGACTTCTTCGGACGCCCCTTTGAACTCATTGATACAGGCGGAATGGATCTGAAATCCGACGTTCCCTTTAATGAAGCCATCTTTCGCCAAGCAGAAATTGCGATCGAAGAGGCGGATGTGCTCGTCCTTGTTGTCGATGGACAGGTGGGTAGAACGCATTTAGATGAACAAGTAGCGCGCATTTTAAAGAGGGTAGACAAGCCCATTACCGTCGCTGTTAACAAAGTGGATAACCTTGACCAGCTCGACAGGATCCACGACTTTTATTCCCTTGGGATATCTCATATGGAAGGTGTTTCAGCCGTCCATGGCCTCCGCGTGGCAGAACTTTTAGAAACCGCCTTTCGTGATACTATCTGGGAAGAAGAAGTCGAGATTGATGATGGCGCGCTCAAAGTCGCGATCGTCGGACGTCCCAACGTCGGCAAATCAACACTTGTAAACCATCTCCTCGATGAAGATCGATGCCTCGTCTCTCCGATTGCCGGAACCACCCGTGATAGCGTCGATATCGATATCGAAGTAGAAGGGAAAAATTACCGCCTCATCGACACGGCGGGCATCCGCCGCAAAGGTGCCGAACATGAAGTAGTCGATAAATTCGCCGCCATCCGTACCGAACGGGCTCTAGAGCGGTGCGATTTGTGTCTTCTTATCATTGACGCCACTGAAGGGCTCACTACTCAAGAAAAGCGGATTGCTAGTGAAATCGAATCTCTTGGTAAGGGCTGTATCCTCCTTTTTAACAAATGGGATCTAATCAAAGGCTTCCGAATGGAGCACTGCCTCAAAGCCATCCGTGATGAAATTCCCTTCCTTGGTCACTGCCCAGCCCTCTTTATTTCAGCTAAAACAGGCCGCAACCTAGAAAAAATCTACGATCAGATCAATGAAGTAGCTGCCCAAGCATGCCACCGGATCGGCACTGGCGAGCTCAATCGCTTCGTTGAAAGAGCAATGCAGAGCTATCACCCTCCGATGCTGCGTGGTAAGCGTTTGCGCGTCTACTACATCGCGCAAGTAGGGATCGAGCCTCCTCACTTCGCTCTCTTTGTAAACCGTACCGACCTGATGGTCGAAACCTACAAGAAATACCTCATCAACACCTTCCGCAAAACCTTTGCCTTCACCGGCGTTCCCATCACTTTTTCCCTCCGCGGCAAAAAGCAGATGGCCGCTCCCGCAGGTGGCTATACTAAATTAGTTTGAAGACGCAGTTTTTGACTTCGTCGACTTTTCTCAGATCACTGTGGTTAGGTTTCCTTGCCAAATTTTTTATTTAATCAGTATCTCCTTAACGGCCATCTGTGGTCGTTTGCGAACTCCAGATTTTAATGCCGGTCCAAATAGCTTCCTTAGCTTTATTAATTATAACTTAAAACACTGAAAAACTCTCTAATTTGCTTGTATTCAGAGTGATAAGTGGATTCTTCTTGTTTTCGTAACTTAACAAAAACACCCAGACGACATTATTGGGTGTTTTTGTTAAGTTATAAGGTAGAGGTGAAAATCATGAGAACAGCCGCAGCACTAGGAAAACTAGTTCCTCTTCTAAAAATGCCTTACTTCACTGCCAAGGATGCAAGGAAAGTAGGAGTGCATCCTGCTACGCTCAGTTATTATGTAAAAGCAAAACAACTAAAACGGATTCGGCGAGGAGTCTATCAGTCTGTGTCTTACCAGAATCTCGATCTGTTCAGATGGGAAGATCTAATCGAAGCAATTTATTCAGTCAATGAGGGAGTAGTTTGTCTAATTTCTGCTCTGGCAATTTATGATCTCACCGAGGAAATTCCCCGCCAACATTGGATTGCTATTCGTCATGGAACATCTGTCAAAAGGATCAAAGGTCTCAAAATAACTCGATATCGTGAAATGCAACTGGGAAGGGTTGAAATGAATCTGGATGGAACACAAATTCCTATCTTTGATCGAGAACGGACAATCATCGATGCTTTTCGCCTTCTTAGCCGTGAAGTGGCTATTAAAGCGCTTAAAACTGCGGTAGAAATGAGAGGTAAAAATAAAATTGATCTTATTAGACTCCAAGAGTATGCTAAAAAATTTCGATTTAACATTACTCCTTATCTAATGAGTGTTATGGCATGATCAATCGGCAATCCTTAAAAGATAGACTCCAAACAGTAGCGAGAGAAAAAAATCTCCAATTTAATGCTTGTTGGAAGTAGCTTCTTCTTGAGCGATTTCTAGCTCGTTTGTCCAGATCAACATATTCTAATAAATTCATCTTCAAAGGAGGTTTTCTCCTCGCTTATTTAATGAAGATTGGACGTGAGACAACGGATTTAGATTTTTTGTTGACACGCATGAAAGCTGAAGAAAAAGAGCTAAAGGAAGCATTTGATTCAATCAGCTCGGTTTTTTCTGATGATGGATTTGTTTTTTCTTTCGCTGCAATCAAACCATTGACCCAACCACATATGCATTATCCAGGCTACCGCATTAGTCTGCATACGGTATTTTCAAAAATGAAAGACAAAATTCAGGTCGATGTAGGAGTAGGTGATATTGTTCAGCCATTGAATCGTGAAATCTCTCTTGTACATTATCGAGGAAAACCATTTTTTGAAGATTCTATCTCTCTCTTAGTTTATCCCGTCGAAACGATTTTCTCTGAAAAATTGGAAACAATTCTCTCTAAGGGGGCAAGTAATAGCCGAATGAAAGATTATCATGACCTTGTTTTGCTTATCCGCGATCAAGGGATGCTAGATACCAATAAATTAAAGGTTTCGCTTTCTAATACTTTTTCTCATCGAGGTACTGATCTTAGTAAGATTGAATTTGACAAGTCTGCGCTTGAATCGATTCAAAAATTGTGGAAAGGACATCTTCAAGGCCTTGGAGATATTGCCCAAGAGTTGAAATTGCCAATCGATATTTCTACTGTAATCAAAGAAATTAATAGTTTTATTACTGTTGCTATTGAAGTAAATAGCATTTTAACTTCTCGATAAATCTGCAGGTGGTTCCCACTTGTAGAGTTTGCCATCTACGATTTTTGTTCTGTAGATCCATGGATCTCCATTTTCGCGCAAGAGCCGGTCGCAGCCCATGATGTAGCCGGCGGTGAAGCCGTAAGCTTGGATCGCATCGAGCATATAGTGCGAGGAGGAGGGGCGAAAATGACTGCGGGGTCCGCTGATGTGGGTGATGAAGTTGTGGTGCAAGTAGATTGCTTTTTCTGCAATCACCCCGAGGGGAGAGAGGACTTTTTTCTGGGTGGTTGGAGGCGCGTCTACGGGAGCGTCTTTGCCCCAAGGCTCGACGTAGCCGATTTCGGCGAAGAGGGTGATGAAGAGTAGGGCATTAAAAAGCATTTTTTAACTGGTAAATCGGAAATATTCCTTCGCGGTTCATATAGGGGATGGCGATCTGTTCATAGATGCGCTCGTTATAGAGTTTAGCTCCACCTTTTCCTCCTTGGATCCCACCAAAGTACCAGCCCGCTTCAAAGCTTAAGAAGATAAGGGCGGCGGCATAGGCTTTGCGTCTGAAGAAATAGATGGCAGCGGCAATGAAGAGGCCATTGACAAGGAGTGCTGTGCTCGCGGTCTGGATCTGGCCAAGATAGAGGTAGCCAGTGCCTGGAATAATGGCATTGAGTAGGGGCGCGATGAGGGGCGATTTTCTGTGGGCTTGATAGGCATCCCAGACGGGGTGGTCTAGATTTTTGGCTTCTTTGAGGGCGGTGTATTGAAGCAGAGTTTTATGGGTGTCTGGGGCAGATTCGGCCAAGATATTTAAGATGTGGGCGGCTTTTTCAGGGTTTTCAAGTTGGTAGTAGGTGTCGAAGAGGATGACAAGGAGGTCATGGAAAGCTGAAAAATCAGTGGTTACGGAAGAGAGGTTACTTTCATCGAAGGTTTGCTCGGCCTCTCTGTAGCGCTTGCCAAGATAATAATTAAGTAGGATCTCGTATTGGGCTTCGAGCTTGCGCTCATCGCTAGTAGTGAGGATCTCTGCGCGCCTGAAGGCGGTAATAGCCCTGTAGAAGTCGAGATTTTTGGCAAAGTACATCCCTATGAGGTATTCACTGCCCCACTGGGTTTCTTTTTCATTAGATGAGAGGGCTGCGAAGGGGGAAGGGAGGCTTTTGAGATAACGCTCGTGAACGGTGTATTCGATTTTAGGCTTGAGCTCAGATGCTACAGCGCAATTAGTAACATTCAGGCTCGCGAACCCAATCAAGAGCATCGTCAATTTCTTCTTTAACAACTTGTTTTGATCCTAGTTCTTTATAGAGGGCTTCTTGAGTATCGGTTATTTCGTCATATTGTTCAACAGAATCAATAATTACGGGCCTGATAAAGAAAATGATATTGTCTCGGGCATCAAGTCTGTCATTTTCGCTGAATATGGCTCCAATAACGGGCAATCCTCCTAAGCAAGGGATGCTCGACTTAAAGTGAGTCTTGTTGTCCGAGAGCATGCCACTTAAGGCTACGAAGTGTTTGTTCGGGACATGGACTCTGGTGTTGAGTGAGGTGCGGCTCGTTTGCAGGCCCTCCAGTGTGGAGTTGTTCTGCGTATTGGCTATTTGTGCGGTGATTTCGTTGCTAATTTCTAAAGTCACGACATCATTAGTGCCGAGGATTGGGGTAATCGAAAGACTCGTTCCCACATCTCGATATTCAAGATTGGTTGAGGTTAGAGTATTATTTCCCTGATTTTGTACAGTTGATCCTGTAAAGGGAATATTTTGTCCGACAAAGATGGTCGACTGTTGGTTGTCTTGCGCCACAATTTTGGGGTTCATCACAACGACAGCATCATTGTCTTGTTGAAGGGCGTTGACAAGGGATGCAAGCGAAATAAAACTTTTTCCTCTATGCAAGATAATATCCCCGATGACGCCGAGATCAAATCCTCCCGCGTCTAACGAAGGAGCTGGAATATCTGTTGCTAGGGGAGTCCTTGTGGCGTTCACATCTTTAAGGGGTTCGGATAGGGTGCGGTTAGAGTCGCCAATTTGGTTCGGTGAAGGGAAATTACTTGTGCTGGCAGCAAAACGGTTTAAGTATTGGGCTTTAGCTCCCCACTGCAATCCAAATTGCTGGTTGTTATTGAGTGTAGTTTGAATAATCAAAACTTCAATGAACACTTGACGCAAGGGAACGTCGATATTTTGGATCAGCTCTTTAAGCTGTGTCAGTACATCAGGTGTTCCTGTAGCTAGTAGCGAATTAGTCATTTTGATCCACTGGATCGAGTTGATCGCTTTCAAGAGTCTGGATCCTGTTTCAGGATCGGTTTGGCTCAAATCTGCCCCAATTTTTTTCAGCGTCTCTTGGAGTTCTTTACCCTGGTGGTAGTGGAGTTTGTAGATGAGGAAGCTCGTTTCTAGTTGCGTGAGAGAGGTCACAGCGCCAGAGCCTGGCACGTCAAACTTGCGCAAGAGTTCTTGCACTTTTTCTACAGCGGAAGGGTCCCCTGAAATGAGTATGTAGCTGGTGCGCTGGATAAATTGGAGATTTTTAATTGTTTCGTAAAGAGAGGGTTCGCGAACTCCAGAGCGCTGCAAATTCTCCATGAAGTCGCACATCATGTCGATGAGTTCTGGTCCGCTGACATTCGCAGGCTTGTAGATGACGTAATCGCCTGCTTCGCGCCCCTCTTCTGCAACGCCAAGACCTCCTGGAGCATCTAGTTGTTTCATGAGGTCCGCAATTTTCTCTAGAACGGGAGGAGGTCCCGTAAAGAGGATCGAATGGGTTTCTTTTACCTCTTTGGCTGTTTTTAGGGACTTGATCAGCTGCGTACTTTTATCAGGGCTTTCTTTTTCGAGGTTGTGTACTACGTTTTTGATGAGTTTCATCAGTTCACCAATGGAAACGTAGCGGACTTTGTAAATGTAGAAACTATGTCCAGCTTGTTCGCTAGGGCGTTCTTCTGTAGCTCCTTTTACATCGATGGATATAATGATCTCTTTGGTTTTCTCCAAAGATTCTTTGGTTCCTGTGAAGATAAGTGAATTGGTCATCTCAACAACGCGCATTGTATCAATCGATTGGAGGAGTGAAGGATCAATGAGTCCTGATTTTTTCAAATCGTTGGCGGTCTCTTGCAGAGCCTCTTCGAGTTCTCCGGGAGAGAGATGTTTGGCTTTATAGATGAAGAAGGAGGTTTTGTCGAAAGAAGGAGGCGTTGCACCTGGTATATCAAATTGCTGGACGAGGAGTTTCACATCTTCTACGGCTTTTACAGGTCCGGTGAGAAGGACAGCATTAGTGTCGCGAAGGAAGGAGGCGCTGTTGATCACTTCGATGATTGCTTTTTGGGCAGGATCGCGCTGGGGAAGATTTTTGGCGATTTTTTCTAAGTGATCAATGACGTCATCGCCTCTAGCAAATTTTAGCTTGTAGAGATAGTAAGAGCTCGCAATAGCCTCTGCTTCACTTGTATTGTCAATGTCTTTTAGAAACAGTTCAATCTTTTCAATCGTTCCAGGATCGGCTTTAAAGAGAAAGGCCTGGCTCTCTGAAATCCATGTCATATCATCGATGGCAGTCGCTAGATTGCGGTCTGAGATGTTCTTGTGGTCGAGTTTATCGGCAAGTTCATCGAGTGCTTCTTCGATCTGCTCGTTGTCGATGTACTTAGGCTTATAGAGGAAAATCTTGCTCGGCGCGCCAGCGGGCACATCAATCAATTTGATGATGTTTGCAATGTGTTCTAAAGAAGAAGGTGTGCCTGTGAAGAGGAGGGTATTGGTTGCGGGCACCCATTTCATTGATTCGATCGCATTGAGTAGGGCTTCATCAGAAAGGCCAGAAGAAGCTAAGTTATCTTCAAGGTCTGCGATGGCATCTTCAAGTTCTTTTCCGCTTAAATATTTGGGCGTGTAAAGGACATAGTGACTAGAGGGGGAGTATTGGGCTACAGCGACGTCAAAGGTAGGGAGAATTTCTCTTAGTTTTTTGAGCGATTCATCTGTACCTGTGTAGATAAAAGAGTTGGTTTCTTTGATGTAGCGCATGCTTTGGATGGAATCGACAAGATCTCGATCAGAATCGCTTTTCTTTAAGCTGCGCGCGAGTTGTTCTAAAGACTTTTCGACCTGCTCTTTGCCCGCTTTTTGTACTTTGTAGATATAGAAGTTGCGGCTGTCAGAGAATGTATCAAGAGTTACGAGTATCGTCTCAATTTTCTTTTGCGTATCGGTATCTGTGATGAACATCAGTGAGTCGGATTCTTTGATGTATTTCACATTTTCTAGCGCTGCAATCAAACTGACAGATTGGCTGCCGGTCCCTTCAAGCTCATCTGCAATTTCTTCCATGGCTTCTAAAAGATCATCGGAAGATTTATTCACAATTTTATAGAGATAAACTTTGTTGCCCATGGGGCCCTTCACATCTCTTGGACGGATGTCAAGGTCTTCCAGAACTTCAGTAGCTCTTTCAATGAGACTGGGCGTTGAGACGATATAAATCGAATTGGACTCGTTTTGCGCTACTAAAATGAGAGGATTTTCTTCAGCAAATGGAGCGAGCAGAGCTTTTGCCATATCACCGAGTTGACCGGCAGGCATATGACGTACTTTATACGTTTCAATCTCAAGAGGAGAGTGGGGAGAATCGAGACTGCGCAGTAGCGTGGCAATCTTATCAACATTGGTTGTGATGTCGGTTACAATCAACTGTCTTGTTTCGGTTGAGACATCGACCATCGCCGCTTTAGATGCCATAGGCTTGATGATGCTAGATAAGGAATTAAGGTTGGCATTTTGGATCCGGAACACACGAGTGATAATGGGCGCATTTTGCTCATTATCCCTGTTGTGTTCTGGTGTGACAATTGTGGGGATTTGATTTACATCCGTGCTGCGCGTAATGAGGAGGTTGTTGTCTTGTTCTAAAAGCGAAAATCCGCGCGCGCGCAGCGTTTGAATTAAGGCTGAGAGGATGTTTTGAACGGATAATGGGTCTTCGGAGACTACTGTGATAGTGAAGTCAAGTTCTGCTTCTTCAAATTGGAAATTAACATTTGCGATTTTGGATATGAAGCGCAAGTACTCTGTTATCGAGACGCTGTTGAAGTTGATTGTATATTTATCTTCGCCATCGTCTGAGCTGAACAAAGACCAGCCGATTAATCCATCGCCGCCCGGTTCTGTTTTTGCAGAAAGAAATGCGTCATCGTCAAACTCTTGCAGAGTGTCTAAATCATCTGCTGTTTGCCCCATAGGGGGAAAAAGGAAAAAGAGTGAGAAAAATAAACACCAAAATTTCATAGCAACCTGTTTTGCCACGGTAGTAAATTTTAGATTTTACCGGAAGGATTAAATTGGGTTTGTGCTGGTTATAGAATATATTTTCCAAGAGAAATGGTTGCATAGACAACCGCTCCAAAGAGAAGAGCTTTTGCCGCTTGGTCTATATTTTCAGCTGTCGCTCTTGCCCCTTCAGTAAAGCAGCCAATAAGGATCTTTCTGTTTGAGAAGGTTTTTAGTAGTGAAACTGGTTGCAGGCAAGTGGGGCAGGTGAAGCTGTTTTGGATGAAGTGTTTAAGAAGGCAGCGCAAATGGGTGGTGTGCATGGGTTCGTGCTGCAAGAGCAATCCATTAGCGTTGCAAGCACATGGTGGGGAAAAAGCTGAGGCTGTTTTGAAAGTTACCATGTGCATCTCCTAGAATGCTGTTTCAAAAAGTGTTGTGTTGTCGGTTGGTAAGCATACCATGTTCTGATCAAATAGGGGAACTTGCAGCTGGAAGATCGGAGCGCAAAGTGCGCAGACGGCTAGGTAACAAGAGAATGCTTTGGCAAGAGCGTAGTAGCCATAAATACTTGCCGCAGTCGCAGTTTGTGCAAAATCTTTTCCCTCGAGTTTGGGAGCGTTTTGTGCGAGGGGGACGAATTTTGTAAGAGATTTCATCGAAGAGACCAAGATAGCAAAAGCCATGAAAGCATTAATGGCTTGAAGATCTTTGGGAAGTATGTTGGCAAAGTGACTTAGGCGGAGAACAGTTGCAGTAAAGAGGATGCTTTTGGCACCCCATCTAGGCCAAGAGTACTCTTTTCTAGGGAGGTTGCGGAAGAAGCGGATGGCGATGTCGGCTAGCTCAAAGGGGCTAAACTGGGTGACGCTATAGAGGAGCTTGGGAGTTCTTAGGGCAAAAGGCATCTTGGCGCCTTCATAGACTCCTATTAAATGGTCTTTAGTTGGTAAATATGGCTTAATATAATTAATCATAATTAATAATTATAGTTAATTTATTAATTAATTTCAATTATTTTGTAATTGCTTTATTGGGAGCTCTTTAGGAGAGGCGGGTGAGAGCGATGGCGGTCTTAGGAGCTGAGAGTGCTCTATATTCCTCATGGGCGCTAGCTGCCTTGAGCAAGGCATCAGACAGGCGTGTTGAGGAGAGGAGGATGTTTTGCCCGATGGTTTTGAGAAGGGGAGCAGAAAAGGTCTCCTCGGGAAGGTTGTGGAAGGCGAGCAGATCTCCGTCGTTTAGGGTGTCATCTGTTGTGGTGAAGGCTGAGGTGGGGTCTTTGCCTATGAGGGGATTTTCGGAGTGAATGGTACGGGGCATATTGCTCCCTGAGGGGACGTGGTAGAGGGGACCTGAGCGGCCGCAGGAGAGGTAGGAGAGTGAATCGTTGTAGGGGATGAGTTTGAGTATATTTAAGTGGAAGGTTTCGCTTATGTGATCCGCACACACTAAGGCATTTAGGGCAGAGGCAAATTCGATGGGATCAAAGGGGTTTTCGGTGATTAGGTGCGGGGCCATGAGGCTTTTGACCATTCCGCGGAAGTTGGCCATATAGATAGCACTATTTAGGTGGTTGGTATTTGTATGGGCCAGGATGATGGCCATGGTGTTATTGGCAAATTTAAAGAAGTCTAGGTAGATGCCAAATTGATCGGGTTCTTTGTCCTTGGCTATGCCGATGTCAAAGGAGGGCCATTTGGGTTTTTCGGCAATTGAGAGGGAACTTTCGGCTTTCTGAACGGTCTCCATCTGTTCGATGACTTGATCGGTTCCAGGGCGCTCATGATCGATCTCGGGCGACTTGTAGTAGTCTGTTAGGTCGTGGATAAAGGCTACGATATCTTGGTACCGCTCGGATGGGGAGACGGCTAAGGCCTTTCCTACGATCTTTTGCAGGCCTGCTGGAAGGAGGGATAGGTTGATCATTCCGTAGCTTAGTTTACCCAAGATGAGTTCATAGGTGATGATCCCTAAGGCAAAGATATCGGAAGAAAAGGAGGCGTTGGCCGGATTTTCTTTCATCTCGGGGCTCATGTAGCTGGGAGTGCCGATGATTTTGTGTGTGGTCTTGTGCTTGTCTTCGTGGAGCTGGGCTATGCCAAAGTCGATGACTTTGACCTCGCCATCTTCAGCAATCAGTATATTTTCGGGTTTGAGATCGCGGTGGATCACGCCGTGGGTGTGGAGGTGGCAAAGGGCATAAGCGGCTTGGAGAATAATATCGAGGCATCGCTTGAGGGAAAAGGATTGTTGCATTAGAAATTGGCGCAAAGAGACGCCGCGGATGAACTCCATAGCGATGTAAAGCCCTTCTTCCCACTTGCCGTGGTCGTAGAGTTTGACGATGTTGGGATGGTCGGCGAGGGAGATGATTTTGGCTTCGAAGAGGAAGTGGTCGACCATCTCAGGGTGGTTCATGTACTTAGGCGAGAGGACTTTGATTACGCGAGGTTCTTTGGTTTTAGCATCAAAGCCGAGGTAAAGCAGGCTCATCCCGCCCTTGGCAAGAAGGGTCTCGATCCGATAGGGACCGATTTTTTCGGGGATAGCAAGGGTGGATACCCCTTCTTCCTCAAAGGTAGGAAGGGTGTTTTGTTTATAGAATTTCCCCTCGTCTTTGCCCAAGCTAGCCTCCGAGGTTTAAAATCTTCACACCGATCGCTTCGCCAAGATTGACGAGCTCACCTTTTGCGATCCGCTTTCCTCCGACGGTGAGGTAAACATCGGGGCTAGGGCCAATGCCAAGCTCGAGGACGTTGCCAGGGGATAGCTCGGATACTTTTTCTAGCGGCATCTGGAGCCTTCCCACTTCTACAGTGATTTGGAGGGGGATTTTTCCAGAAGGAGTGATTTTTTCTTTCTCTTCTCCTTGTGAAGACCATAAAGGCTCTTCTGCTCCGCCTTCCTCAGGTACTCTTTCTTCTGGAGGTGGAGGAGGGGGGATTTCGTCGTTGTCTTGTGTCATAACGGGGGCCTCTTGGGTCAAAGCGTGTTCAAGGATTTTACATTCGCCTTCTTTGATGCGCACATCAAAGAGAGGGGTATCTCCCAAAGCTAGGATGGCTGTGCCGCGCCCCTCTTTTGGAGAGAAGGTGCAGCGATCTAGAAGGATGAAGTCACCGATTGCAACTTGACTCCACTGCTCTGATGTTAGGATTGTGCTGCCTACTTCCAAATGCATGGGCATGGGAAGGGAAGAAAAACTCGGATCGGTCAGTAGCGGTGGATTCTCCATGGTGAAATGAGATTTGAAGCTAGCTCTAACATCTCTAGGGATCAGTATTTTGCAGGAGAGTTTTTCAGAGCCAAGGGTTACTTCGACATCTATGGCAAGAGCTCCTTCTTCAGGGAGAGGGCTCTCTTCCGCTAGCATGCAGCTGAGGTTGCCGTATGGATTCAGAGTGTTGAAGCTCTCGAGTATTTGCAGGAGGCTGTAGCTCAGAAAGCCTGCTTTTACCGTGGGATCGGAAAGGGTTTTCTGGGCAAGTAGGTGGTTTAAAACTTTCTCAATGATCCTCTCGGGCATAACGAGAAAAAGGGTGCCGGGAAGCGGGGAGAGGGTGAGGGGTTGGATGAGAGGGGATTTGCCCATTCCTTCGAGGAGGTTTTCACTCTCCAACCATTCGGTTTTTTTGGCAGAGAGTTTTATGTTTTCCACCTCGAGCGTTTTAGAAAGTTCTCTTGCCAATTCTTCATAGGGAAAAGGGGGTGGAGATCCGAAGAGGGGGATTTCGGTCATCTCTAAGGCAGCATCGGTCAAAGTTTTGAGAAAGAGGGTTTGGCTCATTTGTTATCGTCCTTTTCTTCATCTCGCTCTACTGGGGGGATGGCGTGTTTTTCATCTTCGGTGAGGAGGCTGCAGTCGAGTCGGTGCACGGTAAATCCAAAGTTGCCTTTTTGCAAAGCATTAACCAGGCCTCCTGCGTGTGCTTCAAAAACAGAAAGAGCTTTTGGGTCAGCATTGAACTGGATGTTAAAAACTTTTGGAGCTGTGCTGTATTCGGTGATGGTGATTTTTGCCCCTTCAAATAGCGAGGAAGAAAAGGCGTCTCCTTCCAAAAAGAAGGTGGTTTCTTGGATTCCTTCGCGGTGGACGTGCAGGAGTTTTTCGACCATTTTGTGATAAAGCTGCATCACTTGGGCCGAAGCTTCAATTTTTAAAGAAGAGGAGGATTTTCCTGCTTGCTGGAGGGAGGTAAGTCCCTGAAAAGGGCTAGCTGCGCTCATTTGAGTGTCTTGCTTTTGTTTGGCGAGCATTTCTTTAAGAGCTAGAACAGATCCTTCTTGGAGTTTTTTTGACAGGGGTCTTTTTCTGCTGTTTTTTTGGAAGGGGGAAGGGCGATCTTTCTTGAGTTTGAATTCTGTCTCGCGGCTTTGTACTTCAAGAATTTTTGAAAGCATGAGGTATCCCTTAGGTTTTTTTCCGTTTGACTCTGCGGGCTTCTTTTTTCTTTGCTTCGCCGGTCAGGGGCAAGGCGCTGACGTCAATACGGTTCACTTTGAAATTATAGCCCCCGGCAGCAAAAGCCGCTACTAAATCCTCGGAGTTTTCCGAGAAGAGTTGCGTTGCATTTTGATTGCCAAGCAGTTCGATGTTAAAAGCTTTTGGCGCTGTAGAAAATTCTGAGATCACAATCTTGGCCCCGAAGAGAGCAGAACCTTCAAATTTTGGACTATCGAGGTTGATGGTTGTTTCTGTGATGCCTGAAGTGTGCATGACAGTCATCACACCGACCATCCGGTCAAAAATCTGTTGCACTTGCGGAGAGAGGCTTGCAAAAGGAGCCGCTAGGGGCGGGGGTGTTTCCCCCACAGGGAGCGCTCCAGGTGGCTGCGCGGTGGAGGTGTCGGAGGGAAGTGTCGTAGTTGGGGGCTGTATTTTTCCTTTAGCTTGTTTGTCTTTTTTTTCAGGCTCTTTTGTAGCTTCCCAAGCGCCCTTAGGAAGAACTTCTGGAGGAGGAGGGAGCGCTGCCTGGGTGATCTCTTCCTTTTTCTTTTGAGGGGGCTTAACGTGCTGCGGTTTCTTGCCCTTTTTTATGAGGTCGCTAGCTTCTTTTTCTAACTTCTTTGCAGGCGGAGGAGTCACTTCTTCTTTTTTATGAGTTTTCTTTTTCTTAGGTGCCGCATTTGGAGGGCCCGCTGGAGACTGAGGCTCTTCCACTGGAGGGGGCCCTTCTTCCGGGTAAGAGGGTGGAGGTTCTGATGGAGGCAGGGGAGCTCCAGTTTCAGGAGCTTCACTTTTCGCGACAGGCGGGGTTTTCGCTTGTGGCTCATAGGGGGAGGGATCTTTACGCTCGGCTCCGATTTGGGGGCGAGGGCCTTTTGTTTGCTCGAGGTGTTGTTCGGCTTCTTCTTGGGCTTTGGGCTTTTTTTTCTTTTGCTCTTCGGGGTCGATTTTGCCCACTTTGCCAAATTTTTCTCGGATTTCTTCTAAATCGCGTTCCTTTTTTTTCGCTTTATCAGGCTCTGGTAAGTTGGTGTCTCCTTTTACTTTATTCACGTCAGCCATCACTTCCTCTTTTTCTTTCGTTTGTCTGCGATGAATCTAGCTCCGCCCATTTCATCACCTTCGATGGCTTCGTCTTTCTCAAGCTCGCGCCGCATCTCAACCTTCCACTCTTTCTTGTGTTCTTGTAGTTTCTCAACATCTCGTGTTTTCTTTAGCATCTCTTGGCGGGCTTTTTCCACTTCCTCTTCAGCTTTTTCTACTTGCTTTTGCTGGTCAGCAACTTTTTTTTCGTGTTGGCTAAGCTTTTCATTTACGAGTTTTAGATAGATGCGCTTCTGCTCGATTTTATCCGTTCGCTCTCCTTCATCAAGTGCTCCTCTAAGCTGCTCGAGCTTGTCGACTTTGTGTTTTTTTGCTTTATCCCTGGCTTTTTCTACTGTAGTTAGTTTTTCTTCTTCTTGGATGAGGTTTTCTTTTTTTTCTCGAAGAATTCGTTCTGCTTCCTCGAGTTTTTTCTTCTTGATGATGGCGAGTTGCTCTAGAGGATATTTTTTAGCCATTTTCTTTATCTAAAGAGAGCTTTTAGTTGGTCGAGTGATTCTTGAAAGGAACATTTTTCTTCAACGAGTTGTTTCAAAAAGCGGTTGACAGGGTCGATGTATTTGATGGCAAAATCGGCTTGTTTATCTGATCCAGGTTTGTATTCTCCAATGCGAATCAATAGCTCATTCTTTTTGTAGTGAGAGAGGACCTCGCGTATTTTTCCGATGAGCTCTACGTGCTCTTTCGTTGTAACGTGTGTCAGGACCCTGCTGACTGACGCGAGTACATCGATCGCGGGGTAGTGGTATTGCCTAGCTAGTTCATTCGAGAGGATGATGTGGCCATCGAGAATGGATTTTGTCTCATCCGATACAGGCTCATTGATGTCATCTCCCGCTACAAGAATGGTATAGAACGCGGTCATGAATCCCTTCTCGGAATTTCCAGAACGCTCGAGAAGGCGGGGGAGGGTTGCAAATACTGAAGGAGTGAAACCAGCTCTAGCTGGTGGCTCGCCGGCTGCTAAGCCAACTTCTCGCAAGGCTCTTGCAAAACGGGTAACTGAATCCATCATTAAGATGACGGTTTTTCCTTGTTCGCGGAAATACTCAGCGATAGCTGTTCCCACGTAAGCGGCATTAATTCTTAGTTGAGAGGCTTGGTCTGAGGTGGAGACGATGACAACAGAGCGTTTCATCCCCTCGGGCCCTAAGTCATTGATCAAGAACTCGCGCACTTCTCGTCCCCGTTCACCGATGAGGGTGATGACGTTGACATCGGCAACAGCATTGCGAGCGATCATCCCAAGTAGGGTGGATTTTCCCACACCAGCTCCAGCAAAAATCCCCATCCGTTGACCTTTGCCGACAGTCAGCGTTCCGTCAATAGCGCGAACACCTGTTTCTAAAGGCTCTTCGATGAGCTGACGTTTCAATGGATCAGGGGGAGACTGAATGACAGGATAACTTTCATCGAGCTCTAAGGGCCCCATTTCCTCGACGTCAATCGGTTCTCCATAGCCATTGAGAACTCTGCCAAGGAGGTTCTTGCCTACCTTGATGTGCATGGGCATGCGCAATGGGATCACCTCTGAAGAGGGGCCAATCCCAAACATTTCACCGAGAGGAGAGAGAAAGACTTCATCTTTTGTGAAGCCCACCACTTCTGCCATCAAGGGAGTGCCTTCTCGCTTGATCATGCAGATTTCACTCATCTTGACATCGGGGATGACCGCTTTGATGAGCATGCCCACCACTTCTGTGATCCGTCCGTGGACAGTCGTGAGCTCGATCTCATCTAGATGAGAAATAATTTTGTCGAAATCGGGAGTTTTGTCCATAACTGTATTAGAGCTGGATATTCATCATCATCTTGAGGTCGTCTACGGCCTTACCAAGAAGAAGGGAAGAATATTCCAATTCTTGTTGCGCTTTATTGAGCTTGAGTTGTACAAGAAGCATCTCTCCGGGACGTAATTGATCGCCTTCCTTTGAAAGTTGTCCTAGTTTTTGCTGCGTAGCTTCCAGTTGATGTTGGCCATTGGTGACGATCCCAAGGAATCGTTGCAGCGGTCCAGCTCCCTTAGAAGTTTCTTCTTCGCCTGCGTTTGGAGCGCCTAATTTCTCGCTAGCTGCATTGATATGTGCTTTTGCCGAGTTTAGCTTATTCTTCAGAAGATATTTCGTCGACTGCCTCAGTTTTAGCTTAGGAGTATTGAGCTGATTTGCTATATCCCCAAGGGTACCATGAGCAGATTGTGCCTGCGCTTGGATCGTATTGAAATTAGGGCCAGGGGCTGGCACCCTTCCATGTGCTAGATCAAAAGGAGAGATCTGTGGGCTCTTCCCGGCATTCAGCAAGGGATTGGGCTCGGATCCTTCCATATAGGGCTTAAACGGGCGCACGCCCTCTTGAGGAGTTTTTGGTTCTCCTTCAGTGATGGGCTTAATGGTGTTTGGGCGAGTCACGTCTTCAGGATTGGGAACTACACCGGACATGTGTCTACTTCTCCTCTTTTTCTGGGGGCTTGTCGAGCGGCGAAGGATCTTTTTTGACGAATTTATCAACAAAGTCAAGCGCAGTATCTGCCAGTTTTTTGACCTGATCATCGTCTGTTGATTTAGCCGTCTCTTCGAGAAGTTTCTCTCCTTTTGCTACATCTGTAGCTGTGAGTGAGTAGCTAAGTCCTAGAAAAGCTTTCGCCATGTCATTTTTTGGATCTTTTGCAAGCACTTCATCAAACAATTTGCAAGCTTGATTGAGCTCGAGCTTCATCATGTGCATGTAGCCCATGCCTAGCTTTGCAAGGCTGTTTTCAGGCTTGAGTAGTGCGGATGCCTTGAAAAGCTTTGTCGCTGCATCTTCGTCTTGTTGATTCACTGCGATAAAGCCTGCTTCGCAGAGAAGGATAAAATGATCTTTGAACTTTTGAAGGTCTGCCATAGTCTTAGACTCCTACCATTATTGCGTTTTCTGGTTTCTAATTGAGGTGTTGATCACAGACATCACCTGAGAGATAATGTTAGAGATCGATTCCCCAATTTGGGTTACTTGGCTCATCTGAAATTGCATGAGCAAAAAGCGTCCCGGTGTAGCTTGAGAAATACGGCTTGCTACCGCGCGAACGGCAGATACCACTTTACTCTGCAAGCGAATGTATGCCTTAATCATAGTAGAAAACGTAATCGTTCCTGCCCAAGGCGAATGGAAAGTTGGTCCACTCATAACTCTAACTCCTTAATTTTTTTCCGTAACTTTCTTCAGAACTTTTTGCAAGGCTGCATACCCATGCAAAAGTACTCCATAATCATCAAAATCTTCTGTTTCAGCACCCTGTCTGAGTAAATTTTTGAGCTCATTTGTACGCTCATCAACCTCTTTGAGTAATGCTTTTGCTGTAGCGGGATCTTTTTTCATATCCTCTTCTAAATCGAAGGCAAAAGGCTCATTGGGCTTTTTTTCCATTCCAAACATGCGATTCTCCTAAATAACATCGTCCTATCCGCATCATGCTGATCAAATTCTTTTACTGCAAATTATAATTGATCCGAAACTTTACACCTTCTTTTTCAAGAAAAATCATGCGCGGATCAATTTTAGTAATTAGCATTCCATCAAGCAGATCTCCCAGTCCTAAAATGCGACCATTGATCACGACAAAGAGATCCTTATTATCTCTTTTGGAGTAACCAGTCACTCGGAAGTCCTTGGATATATCCATACGTGAAGTGTCCCCCGAGGAAACAGCAACATAATTTTTTATCGTGCGAATACCTGGTATCTTTTTAAAATCTTCTAGCAGGCTAGCGAAGGGGCTTTTTTCCTTTTCATCGATACGTCCTGATAGAATAATTTCTCCATTACTCAGCTCAAACGCAACTGCTGAAAAACCCTTTTCAACAAGCATGGAGGCGATTTCTGTCTCCATGTTTTTTTCTACAACAACTTGATTCTCTAGCTTCTCCAAATAGTCGAAATTTAGATTGAGGTAGTCGCTGAGCTCTTCAGCTTCCACTATAGTCTCCACATAACCGCGCAAAACAAATCTTCCCGGCGCTGGACCATACATCGAAACCCCAACCCAATCGGGATTGCGCGTTAAGAGGTCATTCATACTTTGCCAGACTAGTTCATCGACAATCACATTATCGTCAATATTGTGGATGAAAGGTGTTTCCTTAAGCAGGTAGAGCATTTCCTGGTGATCGACGGTCGTAAGAACGTTGCCGGTTAGAAACAGCTTGCCAGAGGGCTGGTTGAATGAGAACTGGACACCGGGGAAGCGCTTTAGCATCTCTTCAATTTTTTCGCTCTCATCGACCTTAGCAATCATGACCGGCTCGGCCTTGAAAAGGGAAATCATCGAAAAAATGGAGACGAAAAGGACAGCGCCAAAGACTGCAGCGATTGCCAAATGCCTCTTGGGGATGATGAGCTCCTTCCAGTCTCTACGTTCTTTAGCCTCTTTTTTCGCGGCTTTTTCCTCTTTGCGGGTCGGAATTTTTGGCAGGTGCGCAGGAGGGGAGATGATCGTCTCCCGAGCTTCTAGCCTGTCCACTACTAAAAATGTCGTCGTGCCAAGGGCTACTAGATCTTGGGAGGAGAGGAGTTGCTTTTCGGAGATGAGCTCTCCATTGACAATGACTCCATTGCGGCTACCTAAGTCCTCAATAAAAGCATTCTCTTCTTCATTGATGGTAAGGCGTGCGTGTTGCCTTGAGACGCTCAAATCCTGAAAGACAATATCGCAGATATTGGGATCCTTCCCAATTAGATAGTTTGAGCCTTTAAGCATTGCAAATTCTGCCCCAGCATTGGGACCAGAAATCACCTTCAGCAGCCAGCGAGTATCAGGGGACGGACCAAAATGCAGCTCAGAGGCCATAGATCCGCCCTCTTCGCTTTTGGGCGCCTCTTCTCTTGGAGAAGACTCTTCTTGAGGTATCTCTACTTCGGGGGCTTTTTCGGTGAAATTGAAAAACGTCGATCCAATTTGGATGATATCGCCCTCTTTCAAGAGGACAGGCTCTGCAATCACCATCCCATTTTGGGTGGCGGGATTGACCGAGCTCAGATTCTCAAAGAGAAATCCTTCGGGCGTGGCGCTCACAAGCGCGTGCTTCCTTGAGACCATAGGGTCTTCCAAGACAATATCAGAGGTCTCAGGATCTCTCCCGAGCGACCACTCATTGTCTTCCACCCCTTCCTCAAAGGAAACCGTGAGCCCAGCAAGAGGGCCTTCTTCTGCTATTAAATATCCTTTCACAATATGCCGCCTTCAGACATCTCAATATGCCTTTCGACCTCTTCTCTCCAATACTCGACGATATTGGCAAAATCCTCTAGAGCATCTTTGAATACCCCGTAATTCATGTCATAAGGCATAGACCTGGAGAGTGTCAAGAGATTCTCCTCGTCTTTGAGGCTGATAGTGGCCCCCATAGTTCCTTGATCAAACAGATTGGCCTTCATCAGCTGGATGAAGAGCTCTTCGCGCTTGATTTCAGGGCAGGGGCAGATAGGGGAAGTAAAAAATACCCCAGGTTCGAGAGGTTTGACTTCCAACGCTAAAGAATCAGTCAGTGGGAGGAGGTAAAACCCTAACTCACTTTTCTTTAGGTTCGATTCAAGATTTAGGTCTTCACAAAGTTCTTTCAAATAGTCCATCTAACTCACTCAATACCCGGGGGCTACGTAAAATTAAAGCCCATAACGAATTTAATTGCAAGCCTTAAGCTCAAATCGCTCAAAATAAGCATCTTAAAATAGTCCTTAAAAATTAAATAATTAATTGATAAAATAAAGGTATACCCAATCAGATTAAAGAATTGGGATTTTGACCAGGAGGTCCTCAAATTTTTTGGCGAAGACGAGCTGCAGTGTTAATAGACACGCAGGGAGGAGTAGACGGAAAATTTTGAGGAGTAGCCGACGAAGTAAAAAACAAATTATTAAATTTGATTGGGTATAAATGATCAAAGATGAATACAAACGGTTACTCGAGCTAGTGGAGCACTGCCAGGACTCGGAGAAAGTCACCCTAGAGGATATCCTCAAAGAGGCTGTAATCTTTTTCGAGGCTCTCAGAAAAGAATTCCCCAAGTCCTCCAAGGAGGACCGGGAAGAGATGATCCAGATGATGACTCACCTGCATGCCCGCCTTCAAGAAGTCTCTAAAGAGACTGCTGAGGCCTCCGGCATGACAGAGGAAGAGCTCTCCTCCTTTGCAGAGAACCCAAGTAATTTCACTCCAGAGCAGTGGCAAGAGGTGCAATCCTCTCGGCGTCAGTTATATGACAGCGCAAGAAAGTTCTCCTCTACCATAAATAAAGAGGGTGAAAAGGCCGAAGGTGCTGAAGGAAAGGCACCTAAGAAGAAGCCCATCCGCTCTAAGGCTCGTAGAACCAAGCGCAAGGATTGGCTACAGTCCTAAGCCACTCTATATCAGTTAAATAAGTGTAGATCCTCTCTTTTCCCACGCTACAGCATATTTTATATGCCTCATTGTTAATTACATACATTCTTAATTAAGAAATAATTAAGTTAATATTAGTAAAAATTTGACAATATATTAATATCTTGTTATAATTGCGATTAAGGGAAGATATATATAACTAAAAAGAGGTAAAAATTATGGTAGCGCAACAAATACAAGCTATTCAGCCTAAAGAAATGACAATTGCCAAGCCTGTCGCTCTAGAGCAGCAGGATGCAAGCAAAAAGAGGCTAGCTCACGTAGCAGCAGCTCTTCTATACGTCGTTCACGTGATCGAAAGTGCGAAAGATAGCGCTCTTTTAAAGGTGACTCCTGAAGGATCAAAAACTCCTTCATCTGCGCCTAAGCCGCTCCTTCCTCCTCTAAGCCCACAGCTTAGAAAGGACCTAGAGGCTTATATGGAAGCGATGGAATTGCTTCAGCAGGATCGATCTAAGCTGAAAGCGATGGCCAAAGAGCTAGGTCACATGAAGAACACGATGTACGGCATTGTAGAGATCATGAACATGTTCCAGAACGTCGAAGGAGCGAAGGTTAGTGCCTTTTCTTCACTAGATAACGTTGATTCGGATGTTCGTTCGCAGATCACAGGTGCCGAAGGTGCGGTTAATGCAATGGCAGCGGGTAAAAGTGCGGGAACGCCGGGACACGACCCAACTAAGAAAGAAGTAGCGGAAGCTGCGAAGTTGGTTGCTTTTGTTAAAGAAATTCAAGGGTTTATGGATCGTGAAGGTGGTGGATCTAAAGTAATCGGAAAAGGGACCTTAAAGAACCTTCAAGATGCCATCAACAATATTAAGAGTGTATTTAAGACAGCTTGGGGAAACCCAACGGCGATGGCCGAGCGAATGAATGAGTGGACAGCAGGAACGAAAGGCGGGCGATTTTCGCCAGAGCTGAAAAACCTCCAGTTTGGTCTTCAGCAGGCAAACCAGACCGTGTCGGCCATGTCGACATCGACCAATACGCAGCTTGAGTTCGTAACGAACATGTTTAAGCAGTTTCTTGGGATTGACGAGACGGCGATGCAGTCTTACCAGAAAGGAAACTTGACTATGGTCCAAAACCAGAGATCAAATTAAGGAGGATAATATGGAAATACAAGCACAACAAAAAAACATCAGCCTTGATTTCGATTTCAAGTCGATCAATGAGCAAGCAAAGAATGCTCATGTAGCTGTGGCGGAAAAGGTTCAAGAGAATGATAACAAGGCTAAAGCCAAGAGTAAAAGAGGTAAGGCTAAGGGAAAAGCTAAGCCCAAGCACATTCCTGCAAAGAACTTCATGCTTGCGATGATGGAAGCTGTTGAGAAAGACCAAGACACTATGTCTAGTCAGCAGATTACTGATGCGAAAGCGACAGAAGAAGCGGTTCAGCTCGAAGCCAATTTGTATACCCATTGGATGGGAGAATTAAAGTATATTACATCGGAAATTTGGGGTGCTAAGGGAGATTCTTCAACATTAAAAAAATATATGGCTATCTACAGTGAACAATCTGCTGAAGGCCAATCGATGGAATCACAGCAAGATGGTGCAGTACAAGCAGACCAGGGGCAGACAACATCCGATGCGACAAACCTTCAGATGAAGGCGCAGATGATACAAGGAATTAATAGTGTTTTATCTACGCTTGTTAATCTTTTAGGAAGAATTACGGCGTAATTTAAGGGGGAAAAATTTTATGGCAGCACAAAATCACATAGCAATATCAGATCCTTCATTATCTCCAATGAGTGCGGAGCTTATTCGCGCGGTAGATAAGGGTCAAAAAAAGCAAAAACAAGAGCTTGCAAAGTTAAAGACAGTTCTGCGCTTAGTTGAAAAAGAAGTAGCAGAAACAAAGTCTTCTGCTTCAGCAAAGCCAAGTGATTCTGCTGCAGCTGAAAGCCCTTCTAACACGAAGTTTGAGCAGTCAATGGCTAGCATGGTTCTGGCGTTGCAGATGCTTCAGGTGCTGATTGGAAAATATGGCAATGATAAAGCGAAACAGCACAAGACCATTTCTACAGCTGAGCTTGATCTTGCGAAAGCTACTTTGAAAGATGTTGAGAAGCAGATTAAGAAAATGGCAAAGGAAGCTAAAGCAAAGAAAGTCACAAGTGAAGTCGAGAAATGGGCAGAGGTTGCTCTTGGCGTTGTGACTATACTGGTCGGTGCGGCCTTAGCACAGCCAGAGCTTGTTGTAATGGGAGTTCTGTCTCTTGCAGCAGCAGCAGGAGCGTTCAAAGAAGCGACAAAATACACTGCAATGGCCCTTGAGGCTATGGGTGTGAGTAAGAAGGTAGCTGAGCCTTTAGCTGCAGGTATTGTTTGTGCAGTAGTTATTGTCGCTTCTATAGCAGCAGCTGATCCAGAAGCTGCAGTAGAAGAAACAGCGGAAGCTGGAACAGAGGTTGGAGCAGATGTAGCAGAAGATGCTGCAGATGCTTCTCTTGATGCTACAGAAGACACTAGCAGCAATGTGGGATCAAAAATTAAAGAAGGTTTTAAAAGCGCGATGAAAGCACTTGGGCCACGTGGAAGAATTGGTTTAATGTCACTGTTTACCGCTCTTTCAGGCACGCAAGTAGTGCAAAAAAGTTATAACTCAATCGCCCTGGATGCAGGAGTCTCAGAGAAGAAGCGTAAAAAAATTGAACAAGATATTGGTTATGCGATTATGGCCTTGTCTTTTGCTTTCACACTTTCTATGGGAATCGGTGCAGCGTCTGTTGGAGGAGCTACAAGTGATGCTATCGCTGTTTCAGTAAAGACAGCAAATAGACTTAGAGTGGGTCTAAAAGCAGCAACGGCTGTTGGTGTTCTTGGTACAGCGTCTGCGCAAGGTGTGCAGGGTGTAATTACGATAGAGCAAGGTAAGTTGCAAGAGGAGCTAATGGATGATCAGGCTACGATGACGCTGCTTGGAACATTGATGCAAATGAACTCATCGGAAACAAGCGAAGATCAAAGAAGTCAAGCTTCTGCAGAGAAAAGTCAAAAACTGGATGATAAATCGGCAACTCAGCTAATGAAAGGTATTGAAGGATTTGCGAATATTGCAGCGTACTCTTCACCAGTTTAATAGGTTATAAAAAAAAGAAAAAATAAATTAACAGGAGATAAAAATTATGGCATGTTTACAAGAGCAAACAACAGTAGCTTGCAAGAAGCCAGTGCTGAACAATCCTTTTGTTGCACAGACTACGGGAAAAAGCCCTGCTTCTCAAGGAAATGGCCAGGTTGCTGGGCAGGGAACTGCTCCAAATGCTGGGAACGGTTTGTTGCAGATTAATGCAGGGCCGGGAGCGCTTGCAATGTCCATGATTTTTGAAGCGATGGATCTCTATGCAAGCATCATCAATCTTCAAAAACAGCAAAGAGTTGCGATGATTAATACGCAGGCTGATTCGGCTCAAGCTCAGGCAGATGAAACTATTGCAGAAGGAAAAGCGGGATTTGAGGCTGCTTTGGTTGCAGGTTCTATTACAATTGGAATGGCTGTAGGAAGTCTTGTAGCTTATAAAGTTGCTGATATGAAATTTGGAGGTAGCTCGAAGGAAGATTTCGAACGCCTAAATACAAAGCTCACGCCAATGCAAGGAGTGGAAGGAAATCTTGAGGAAAAGCCTTTCGATTTACGTACTGGTCAACATTCGGAATATGGGGCATCGCAGGATGTCGCAGATCGCATGAGCGAATTCAAAAACCATGAATATGAAAAAGGTGCTTACACTGAAAAACAGATTAAAGCTTGGAAGAAAGACGGAATGTCTAAGACCGAAATTGAAGGTCGTGTAAACAAGCGCAATGCTGACACCAAGGAAGCTGTGAGACGTCTTAAGACGATTAATCGAGCTGCAGATGATACAGAAGGCTTTGATTACAACGAGTGGAAAGAAGGTTTCTACAAGCGCTATGATGCTGGTAGACAAGAATCCTTGAGCATCACGCAAAGGCAAGGTACAGTTGCGCAATACGCGAACATGGCGTCGCAATTGTTTACAAGTGCTGGAGGTGCCGGAAGTCAGGTGGTTACTGCATATGGTCAGCAGGTTCAGGCAAAGCACAGAGCTGCAGCGAGCTTGGATCAGGTTTCTTCGAGTATGGCCGGTGGCAACTCGCAAGAATCGGCTCAGGCGATGTCAAAAGCTGCCGATGCTCAGTCGCAAGAGGTTCAGATTCTTCGAGAGATCGATCGCGCCAACAGCGTTGCATAAGCATTACACGGGGAAAACAACCTCGAACCTTTGGGTTCGGGGTTTTTTTTATGTGTATTAATAATTTTAATTGTTAAGTGTTAGTGGTTTGCTAAGTTATTTAAAATAAATTCTTTATATTGTTTTTAATTATTATTTAATGTATAATAAAATTTAAACAATAATAAAAAGGGTTAATTAAATGCCGTGTATTCCATTTCTTAGTTCCAGTAATTATCAGCGCCCCGATGGCTTTGGAGGAATTGCTACTCCTGAGGGGGGAGAAAAAGCTGCTTTTCAGGCTGTGAAAAAAGCTGCCTTGGCTCGTTGTGGGGTATCGCCTCATGGGGTCAATGACTTTAATATCAGTATCGCCTCGCGAACGGGCTATTTCACCAATCCAGCCACTGGAAATACTGAAGAGGTAGATCTTTTAGCTCCAGATTGCAAGGATGCGTTCGATAGATATACTCGCATTGTTCCTGGAGCTCGCAATCTCATGAACTATTGGTCTGTTTCTTCAGGCTGTAAGGGTGATCAAGGGGGCAATAGCTCTCTGAGAAAATCGACTAGCTCTCTTTCTGCTCTCCCAAGAGATATTGATTTTGATGCCAAAATTCCCGAAGTTTTAGCTAGACATTCTAGTGCGGCTGAAAGGCATAAAGTGGCTCGTAGCTTTGTTTTCGTCGAAGCTTACTTAAGCAAATTTAGAGGAAAAGTAGACGAGCTCATCGAAAGTAAACAGAAAGAACTGAAGGGTTCTTCTCTACCTGATATCCAAGCAAATAGACTTCAAAAAGAGCTGAAGGATCTGCGAAAGCTTAAAAGGGAGCTTGATAGCGTCGATCTCTTTGCTATTTCTACAGTTTTAAAGCATTTGCCAGCGGGCCATGCCAATACGCAGGTCCTTGCAAACAAGGAAGAAGAGGTCCGTAAAGCTGTTTTAGACCGTATCAAGCCAAACCTAAAACAAAGGATCTTTGGTAAGAAACCCACTCAGCTAGAGCTTGAATATGCCAATGATGTTGCAGGGATGCTCTATCAGGGTCGCAAAAGCTATTATGAATACGCAGAAAAAATGTTTGGTGGCCGTCCAAAGCAAGAACATGTGAGTGATATTTTCCTGCGCGAGGCTCGTATATTTGGAGTTATGAACCCCGATGAAGAATATGGTGCCGAGGGATTTAGAGATTCTGTTCTCCTTCAGGATATGAGCGATGACTTGAAAGCGGAGATGCAAGATGTGCTAGGGGGGCTTGGTCGTGTGACTTCTAACGCCTGCAAGGAAATGCAGCTGCATGACTACATAGATCAGACGGTTCCTACAGGGACATCCAATGAAGAGAATGCCAAAGCTCAAGTAGATAAGATGCAGGCCTCTCTTAGCAAGCACAGAAAGAAGGTCCAAAAGAAAATGGGCCTTGATCCTGCTACTCTGCCTAAGCCTGTAGCCCCTTCTCCTGGAGTGGGCAGCGCTGTGCGGACAGGCCTTGGAGTGGCCGCAGTAGGGGGCTTGGCGACCGCAGTAGCTTCATATGCGGGGATGCCAATTCCAGCAGGAATGACAAATGTGATGTCCTATTTTAACAACTCTCTTGGGCGCGTGATTGCTGGCGTAACTCTTATCGATTCTCTCCGTCACCGCGTGCACGATTTTGTAAGACCTAAACGGCGCGTGCCGGGAACAGGGGCAGTGCAGCGGAAACTAAGTTATAAGCGGCTTGCCTTGGCAGGTGGTGCTGCGGTTTTAGCAGCGATGGCCTATGCTGCTGGGGCTCCCTTTTTGGAAGCAATGGCGGCGCCTACAACAAGTCAAAATCCTATCCCCCTCAGCTTGCTGGACATGGCCGCTCCCCAGCCCATGTCGGGCTTGGAGCCTCCAATGATCCCTGGGCTTTTAGCTCAAGCTGGGATATTTGGAACTCTTTGGCTGCAGGCAGCTGGTCGAGCGGTGGATTTTGTTTGGAATTCAACTCACGTCCCTACTGGACTTGGTTCATGGAGAATTCCTCTTTTGGGATGGAGATGGCAGGGGAGTATTCCTACTGTAGCCGCTTTGCAGCTAGGAGATGCAGTGACTAGCCGTATTCCAGTAGTGAGAAGCGTTGCGAGCCTAGCGCTGCGGCCTCTTAGTTATGTGGCCACATCTTCTGCGCTGGCTCCAGCAGCTGCATATGCGCAGCAAGCAGGACAAGGGATCTCTGATCGTATTGGCTTGCCTGCGATGCTCAATGCTTTCAAAGATGGATTTTCTACAGATGGTTGCCCCGCTTATAGTTCCAATCTATTTGAATAAATGAGTACGCCAGAAAGATTGGCTTGCAAGGCGGTCTTGGCCTGGGGGAGATTCCAAAATTGGTGGGAGCTTAGCGGCCCCAGTTTATTTAGTCAATCCTGACCATCTGGACCGTATCTTTAATCCCTTACTAGTGTAGGCGGGGCCTTTTTAGCCACGCAGTCTTTCTCGACGATGACTTCTTTGATGGAGGGATCTGAAGGGACCTCATACATCGTTTCTAGAAGAAGGCTCTCGACAATCATTCGCAGGGCTCTAGCGCCTGTGCCTGTTTCTTTGGCTTTATCAGCGATGGCTTGCAGTGCTTCCGTGGTGAAGGTGAGTTTGACTTCTTCTTCTTCAAAGAGCTGAATGTACTGCTTGATAATGGCGTTTTTTGGCTCTGTAAGAATGTTGACGAGATCGTCATTGGTGAGCTCGTTGCAGTTGGCAATGCTGTTGAAGCGACCTACAAATTCTGGGATCATTCCAAAGCCCACGAGATCTTCGGTCTCGACTTTAGAAAGGAGGTAGTTGGTCTCTTGGGAGT
>Ga0210003_1000121_pt1 | contig 65911 bp, 84 predicted proteins | sample LantaG_FD_182804 | JGI IMG/M metagenome (GOLD analysis project Ga0210003, IMG submission 182804) | Deep subsurface microbial communities from Baltic Sea to uncover new lineages of life (NeLLi) - Landsort_02402 metaG (SPAdes) (version 2) | ecosystem: Environmental > Aquatic > Marine > Oceanic >... | reverse complement strand
CAAAAAATTTTATAAAATTTTCTGGTGAATCAGATAGTTGTTGAATAGTGTCTTTATTTTTAAGACACCATTCTTTATCCAAGTAATAGTCCGCCATCTCCTTTTGAGTAAGTTTGGTCCCAACATTTCTTACAAAGTTGACCAGCACCTTCGACATAATGTTCTCTTAAGTCAATGTGTGTGTTTTTTTTGTAAGGAGTGTTAGTTCCACAAGAAACGCATCCGTCTATTTCGTCTCCTGCTACTTCTTTCAAAAGAATATCAGCTCTATCTGTTGCTCCTGAAAATACTGATGATGATGTGTTAGGCATAAAATTATTATAAGCAATATCCAACTAAATACAACTTAATGTACCAAGTAGTATTACTAAGCTCATAGTCATGGTCCTGCCACCCGTAACTCCCTATTTTGAAATTACCAGATGCATTTAATATAACGGGTATTTGTCCACTACCGGAGGCCATCTCATATTTACCATCATCTTCTTCACCAGCACCGGCGGTAAAAATCATTTGATAGTTAGTATCTGTAGTACCTAATGTAGAAAATACAGTCACACCTTGCTTCTTTTTTCGGTTTTGGGGCCCAAGAGCTCTAACACCACCACCCGTTGGCTGTACAGTGGTGTCGATAGTACCGTATACAATTACAGCTTTAACACCTGCAGGCATGGTTAATCCCGATGTAGGTACCCAAGGATTTATGTCAATCTGCGTACCATCAGTACTAATGGTAGAACCTAAAGAACCTACAGAAGTAGATCCTGAGGCATTTGTCGCACCAAAAATTTGATAAGGTCTATCGTAGTAAGTCCATTGTGTAAATGTATTACCACCAGCTGGTGGTCTAGAAAGCGTTCCACTAGCGTCAGCAACAATTGGACTATCACCAACACCGGCTAATTCAGTAATTGTTAATCCTGATACTGTTGGTTTTAATGTAGCTGTACCTGTTCCATCTGCACCCAATAGTATCTGATCAAACGTTACACTCCCTAGTGTTGAGGTAGATTGTCTTCCCATCACGCTATTACCACCTACAGCCACAGCTTGAGGTACAGAAGAACCAGTGGTAAAATTACCAAGTAACGTATTTGCATCTATAGTAGTTAAATCTGATAAAGCAACAGTACCTAATGTTAAAGAACCGTCACTTGTAAAAGCTAATTTTCCGGAAGAATCAATCTTGACACTTAAAGTTTCACTTGTTAACTCTAACCCATTACCTGTAGAAAAAGATGAACCTAATAAAGTATAACCGGTTGCGTCCGATGTACTTCCTGAATAATCTGTATTTCTAGCATATAGACTTCCCCCTAATTTAAAAATATCTCCAGGTAATGCATTTGCATCTGAAAAGGACCCAATTTCACCAAGAAATTTATTACCAACAACTAAATAATCCCCTGCTGCTGTACCCCCTTGAGCTGTACCATTTCCGATGAACACTCGCTCACTATCAGTAGAAAACCCTAATTCACCACTTGCCAAAGTAATAGTTTCTCTGTCAGCATTAGTGCCTTTACGAATTAAATTACGTATTACTGTATTTTCGGTTATTTCAATACTTGCCATTTTATCTAAATTTTAATAATGTTCCTACAGTTGTAGAACTTGATGTACCGTTAGTTTCAAATACTGTAATAGTTTCAGCACCAACCTGTGGTATAAATATTTGGCCATTTGTCGGTAAATCGGTACCAGTCGACCCGGTTTGCCACGAATTATAAAACGCAGCATTTAGTGATTGTACATTTGGTTCACCTGAAAGACCTGTAATGTTAGAAATAAATTGTATAGGAGTAGCTGCTGGAACATTACAACCTGGGAAATTACCTTGTCTTTTTATTATTCCGTCTGTCCAACCAACAATAGATGATTCTAAAGTTAATGTCGGTGTAGACCAAGTAGGTGTATAAACATCCACAAATTCCGAATTTGCTAATAATGCATCATAAGTCATACTTGCTACTTGGTCTGAGGTTCTTCCGGCGTCCACTTCAACTTTTATAAAATTCGTTTTTCTCCCTCTGTGTATTTCATTATTTGATATATCAGGTATAAGTTCAGGGGCGGTTTCCGGGTATCGGTACCATACACAATGCCTGTTATAATTTGCGTCATATATTAAAAAGTATTCTCCATTTGTTAATTCTGGAGTGGTTGTTTCAGGAAATTGAGCTATAGTGTGCTTAGCAAACATTCCTGTACTACAAAGCGTTTCTTGAAACGTGTTACTTCCCTGAGTGTTCATACACACCCAACCATACATACCAACACCAACTTTTCCTGTTGTACCATTACCGGCGTTGTTCCCGGTAGAAGTTGAGGTAGGGGTACCACCATTATAGTCAATTGATGTTGCTGTATTCGAAAAAATTACTGCAGGTGTTTGACCTACTCTATATAAAGCTGCATCTAAACCGGATTGGGCAAAAGAATCAGCAGGTGAACCGGCAGTCCATGATGGTGTTTTACCTTTAACTAGCCCTTGAATGTATACTGTGGGGTCTGACAGATCTAATTTCTGCCATGCGTCAAATATTCTCTCACCATTCGTATTGGTTATACTATTAATTATACCAATTATATTTGCTCTTATAGTGTTACCGGTAGCACTATAAGTTGCGCTAGACCAATTAACCATAGGATATGTTTCTATAATATCATCATATATTGAAGAAGTGCTTTCAATAAAAATACCATAGATTACACCATTACCACCAGGCAATAAAAATGCTCTATCTTCCCATTGAGTGGGTCCTGCACCCACATTTGTTATTGTAAAGTTAGCATATTCCCCCTTGTTGTCGATATTAGCAGCAGGAATTGCAGTTCTAAGAATCGAACCTGGTATATCTTCCCTATTAAAAAAATTCCAAGGGGTCATCATATCTACAGCAGAAATACTACCAGTGGTAGCAGCACCTTGTCCTGTAGTTTTAGTGACCGCTTGAGCTTGTATAGCATTTTGGGTTACTACTGCACCCATATCCAATCTAGCAGAATTAATTTGAATTGTACCGTCATTTATTACTTGCATTGTACGGTTACCGCCGATTTGTTCAGCAGTTGTTCCGGTTGTGCTTGTATAATGATCCCACTCTGGAGCGAATAATAGCTTTTGTGCACTTAACGGGGTAAAGAACCCGTATGCGGCAGTACCTTGAGAAGGAGCTACTGCTTCAGTATGGTGGTTAACACCGGCTGCTGTACCAGTTGGTTTATAATTTATAGCTCCATGTGAATCGTCAGTTAAAGCACCATCTGGGTTAACAGTTAATTGAGCCGTAGCAGCGCCACCGGCTCCTGGGATGAACATTTGTGCTGTGTTAGCATCATTATCAAAATCTATACTAACTACATCACCAGTTACGTCTATCCCATTCCCGGCTGTAACTATACCTGAAGTAAGAACCTCTAGTTGGTGGTCTGTATTATATTGTATTGTAGTACCATCGACGTTAGGGGTTAAACGCATCCAAGACGCCGTTAAAGAGGGGTCTGACCCACTTAGAGAATATAATATATAATTATCAAAAACTAAATCACCAACTTCAGCTTTATTTTTTACTGATATGTTAGCTCTTGTTAAATTGTTAAAATTGAACGTTCCTACCGAACTACCACCTTTTAAAGTACCGTTACCGACATAAACACGATTAGTATCAATAGTGTAACCTAATTCACCGGAGTCGAGAATTATTAATTTCCTATCAGTGTTACTGCCTCTCCTGATTTTGATTTTAGCTACATCTACCGTCGGCATATGACAATATTTATTCTTATTACTTCAATCTAAAGATAAAGTTTTAGTAAAATCATACTCATCAATGAATTCACTAACAATATCCTTTTGAAGCTTAACATTTTTATTTAACTTTTTTGGGTCTTCACTATAGATACATATTCCGTGAATATACGTTTTTGTTTCTTTAGTTACGGCGATGATGCGTTTCTTTGCATCACTTTTATTTAAAATATAGTAGATAATATGGTGACCGTTTATTTCAGACATTTTGAATTAGTATTTCTTCCACTGCGCCGGTTCTTTCTGTATCAGTACCACTAAGTACGGTGCCTCTCTTTTTGTCATATGGGCCCCCCCAATGATGCAATAAAACTTCTTGCCCCTTATCTATATTTACATCCACCCCAGTGTCTATATATGCAACTACTTCTTGTTCGTTACACTTTACATTTAATCCATAGCCGTTCATTACAAAAATTTTTCCGTCTTTAGGCAAAATAAAGTCTTGAATAACGTCATTTTTTTCTGGTTCAACTACTTCGATTTCTTCTTCTATAGTTGCAATTACCTTTTGTCTGTTTTCCTTTTTATACTGTTTTGGTTCTACAACATCGACTTCTTTTTTCTTCACTAATTTTCGCGTTTCATAGTAATCTATTTTATCACCCTTTACAGATTCAATTACCACCATCTCGGGAACACGCGCATGAATGTTTTCTTCTTCTTTCGGTTTCGCTAAAGGAACCGATTCATTTGAAAATGTTGTTTTAATAGGTACATATTCGTGTTGTGTGGAATCTGGTTTTATATATTTTTTGCTATAAGGAGAAGAAGTGTACCCTTTATTCGATTTTATTATTTTAACTAATTCTGTAACTGTGTGTGTCTTAGATTCAGAATCGTCTTTAATAATATATTTTTTATTTTTTTGCTTTTTTTGAAAGAAACTAAACCAACTCATGATAATACTATTTAAAATAGAAAACCATAAAGATCAAGTTAATTATGCAATATTTGTGATAATTCCGTTAGTTATAGTTAACGTTACATTACCGGATTGGGTACTTAATGTCAATGATTGAGTAGATCCCATTAAAGAATTGATGTAAATTTCTCCAGCGCTTAAAGAAACGGTACTGAGATTAGCGAAACCGGTTTCGATACCAATACCCGACGTGGCGTTATAAGATGAATCAATTAAATCGTTAAAATTGCTTTGTGAAGGAACGTCGCCTTTCTCAAAGTAACCTTTTATTGTACCTATAGGTTGATATGCCATTTATATTATTTATGTCGCACCAGCTTCTGCGTCAGGAGCTACTGGAACATCTCCTGCACCTCCAGTTACTTCAGGCCCTCCACCTTCTGGTGGGGGTCCAAAATCTGGCGGAGCTGATGGATTAGGAATAGCTGATCCAGTAGCACCCAACCCGGGTTCTAATCCTTCACCACCCCCTTCTTCACCTTCTGCTGCTTGTGTCATTTGTTCTCTCCAATTAGGACCAGCTTGTTCTATTTGCATTAATTCCCAAGCAAGTTCTTTATCTCTTCTTAAAAATTCTCTATTTGCTTTTACTTCAATATCTGACCAATCTAAATATTTCTTTTGTGCCCATGTGTTAGAAATATATTCATTACCACCCACTTGAGTGTAGTTATTAATTCTTAAATCCAACTTCTGCTGCTCACGCATTTCAAAGAAGTTAGTAGGAACATTAAAATTTAAATTTAATTGAAGTTCTTTTAAATTATATTTTTCCCATATTTTTTTCAGCTTTAAATGAGTAATAAACCCATTTTTTAACCCGGCGGCGAAATGTGATTGCATTCTAATAATAAACCGGGCAAATTTTAATTCTTCTCTTAATATTTCTGTACCGTCTTGAAAAGCTCTCTCGGGGTCTAATCTTGTAACAGGTACCTTTAGAGATTTGTATAACTTCTTTAAGAAATACATTAAATCTTCTAACTCACCTAAATTCTGACCACCGGCTAATGTTCTTACATCTGTACCTTCGCTTCCTGCTCTCTTAGCAAACCAGAATGAATCAAGCATAGATTGAGGAGAAAATTTCTGCACTGTACCGTCTCCATCTGTATCATATGTGTGTCTGCTCCAATATTTTTGTTGAAGATTTCTTAAGTAAGCTTCAGCTTTTGGAGGTGACATGTTACCAACATCAACATTAAAAACTAATTTTTCTGGAGCTCTAACTAATCTATAAATTACAATTGCATCTTCTATTAGTGATAACTGTCTATAAGCTCTTCTTGCATTTTCTAAAAACGGTAATCTTATTGTTTTATTATCGTTCCATATACCAGAATTAACATAAGTAACTTGGTTCTTGTCCATAGGTACCAGTTGCATATCTTCTACCTTTGTAGGATTCGATTCATTAAATACTGGCTTTCTTAAAAGATACCCCTGAACTATTGAATTTTGAATGTTACCAAAAATTGGATCTATTAATTCTGTAGGTACTTGAACTACACCTAAGATACCTTCATGAGGGTGTTCTTTGTGTATGATATGTTCCCAATAAACTTCACCTTCTGTTAAAAGTTGTCTAAAATATTCCCAACCTTGGTGATCTAAATCAAAGTATTGAACAAACTTTTGAAATTCTCCTTGTATTTGTTCTTGTTCGTGTGGTTTAAATACTCTATCTCTAAAAGATAATGTAACTACTCTACCTTCATTATCCGTATTAATAATTTCATCGCAAATTTCATCAAGAGCATCCCCAACTTCAGCAAATGCTGCCATTACTCTATAGTCTCTTATTCTTGCTGCTTTATCCTGCTGGATATTAGCATACATGAAATCTTGAAACCCTTTATCCATTGCAATATCACCAACAGCATTATTGTTAATGATGGTTGATGACGAAATAGATTGTCTTTGTAAAGCATCTTCTCTTTTACTTCCTTGATTTTGAAAAAGTTTGTATTTTGGGTTTACCGATGCAAGAGTGTCGAGTGTTTCATAAGATTGATAAGGTAATCTACTCTGTACAAATTTCATTAAAGAACGTCCAAACGTTCCTTGATTGCCTTTACCTTCTTCAATTATTTGATCTTCTTTAGCCATTAGGTTGTGATTTCCGTTTTAGATTGAGTAACAGTCTGTGTAATAGATTTAGTTCTTGTTCTCGTTTGTGTAGAGGTTCTTGATTTTGTCCAAGTTGGTGTGAGTGTTATAATCGGTTTTGATTCCGTACGTGTCTGAGTTGGTGTCTGAGTATTAGTAGGTGTATTAGACCGTGTTAGTGTGGGTGTAGGTGTAAAAAACCCTGACGCTACAGCGGTATACGTAGGCGATTGCGTTCTTGTCGGTGTTTGTGAAGCTGTTCGTGATTGTGTAGCTGTCTGTGTATTTGTTTGTGTATTGGTAGGAGATTGAGTTGGTGTTACGGTAATTGATACGGTAAATGTTTGAGTTTGTGTGGGGGTTCTAGTTTGTGTGGGTGTTTCTGTTCTAGTTCGTGTGGGTGTTTTTGTTTGTGTAGCTGATTGAGTTGGGCTTTGAGTTCTTGTATATGTTCTTGTTGCTGTTATTAAAGGTGTACCGGTTCTTGAAGTTGTATTAGTAACCGAATATGTAATGGTTGGTGTAACTGTATTAGTTTTAGATTTAGTAACTGTTGGTGTTTGTGTTGGTGTTCTTGTTGTAGTAGGGGTATAAGTAGGGGTAGGGGTAGGTGCAGCTGGTTCAGGTATCCCATGAATGTTAACTTTTGCCCATTCAGAGCCAAGTCTAGGGCCAGGATTTGTTGCTCTAATTAAATCTCTGAACGTTGGTATATCGGCCACAATATTATTTATTCACTCCACGTAAGTGTCAATGAATATTTAAACGTCTTCAGCAGGGGCATTTGTTTTGCCGGCTTGCCAATACTTTTTACCATCATATGTTATTGTAAGGGAGCTTGAATAACCTGTTGTTATTCTTGTTTGTTTATTTGCTAACGTAGCAAACTCTAGAGTACCTGTGCCTCTATAAGCCCTTATGTCAAAGTCCTCTGCCATATTATCTATTCTAGCGGCGATGGCGGTGACTTCGTTACCGGCAAAAAGTTGACCAATAATCTTCCACTCGCTATATGTAACGGTACCGTCCCACGGATCGCCGCCGGCCACCGATATAGGTATTCTAGCGCATACAAAAGATCCGGAATCACCTCCGGCTGCTGCCTTAACTGTGCCTCTAAAGTGTATACAGTCATATAACCAGGCATGCGAAGCGTTGCTAGAATATTTTATCTTAAGATTGTAATTGACATCATATGCTGATAGCATACCAGCTGGGCACCAATCAAGTTGATCAGTAGGATAAGAAGCTAATGAACCAGGAGAACCAACGGGTCCTTGACGTTCACCGGATCTGAAAACTGAAGGTCCTCTTGTACCGTCCTGTGCTTCTGGTACCAATCCGTTTTCATCAGTATAAAATTGTGTGTCGGTTAAACTATCTATTTCTGCAGTAGTTGCAAATTCCATCCCGTAATCTACACCTCTAATAGTACCTTCATAAGTTCCATCTGGAGATGCACCAGCAACTATTTGTTGATAATTTACTGAACTTCCGTCCTGTGCGCTTTTGGCATCTTCACGCTCTATTGTAAGTAGAGCTGCATCCATTCTAACAGTTATTACAGGAGACTGCGTCATTAAACTGGTTCTTTTTACACTACCAATCTTATATGGTGCCAGAGCAGCTTCAGCTGAATCATAATCATTTCGCAGGTCAAAATCAGATTGATAAAATGGTAAGTTTCCAATTTCTTCAGTTAATTCTACACCGCCGTTATTACCTGCAGGGGATGGTGCATCTACAATATCTTTTCTATATATACTACCCGCACACAAATAACTAAAAGTTGTTTGATAACCGGTACGGTCATAGAATTTAGTAGAACCCTTAAAGGAGCCGGGCGTGAAAGCACCGTAGACATCCATTTCCGATGAATAATACATAGGGACAATAACGTGCATATTAGTTAAACAGCAAATTGTATTATCTGTATTATCCACAACCAACCCTCCAAGTGTACCCCAGGACATCCGCGGTCCGTCGTAACCTGCAGGTGGTATTGTTGACATTACAATGCCTCCAATTAGCGGTCGTCTAACAGAATTATTAGCACTCAAAGGCAGTACTTGACGTTCCCAATGGTCACTGGCATCAGCGCCGGTATAACAAAAATCCGGTGGGCCATGCTTAGTTAGCGGTACCGGATTTGGTTCCTCCACTACATCTGTAGGATAGTCAACCCCATCTACTGTTACAAAAGAAGGAAATCTATCAGCTTCGGCAACTTCTTCTAGAGGTTTTTTATTTTCTACGTAAAGTGTAACAGCATGCTGCCCGGTTGTAGCTCCGGCCACCTCTTTAATACCAACACCAACTCCAATCCAATTAGAGTTTTGATCAAAAAGTTCCTTTGCTTTGTCTTTTAAATGTATTCCTGTCATTTTTATTCCTCATAGGTTACCCATATAGTATTTACAAAATCATGAAAATTAGTCGGTGTTTGTGTTCTGGTTTGTGTTCGTGTTTGTGTAGCTGTTCTTGTTTGTGTTGGTGTCCTTGTTTGTGTCTGTGTTTGTGTTGGTGTTGGTGTCAATCGAGGTGTTTCTGTCCGTGTCCGTGTCCGTGTGGTTGTTTGTGTTCTTGTTTGTGTAGGTGTCTGTGTTGCTGTCTGAGTTAATGTTTTTGATTGTGTTACTGTTATTGTTAGTGTTGGTGAAGCATTTTGTGTTTCTGTTCTTGTTCTTGTTCTTGTTTGGGTAGGTGTTTGTGTTTGTGTAGGTGTCTGTGTTTGTGTCTTTGTTTTGCTTTGTGTAATTGATTTCGTTACCGTAGCTGTTCGTGTTTGTGTTGTTGATTGTGTCTGTGTCGGTGTTCTTGTTCTTGTTCGTGTTTGAGTAGGTGTTTGAGTTTGAGTAGGTGTTTGAGTTTGTGTTGGTGTGACTCCGGGGGATTTGGTTGGTGTTTGTGTTGATGTTTGAGTTGATGTAGGTGTTTGAGTTTGAGTGCTTGTAGGGGATGAATTTTTTGTCGGTGTTACAGATCTTGTTGGTGTTTGAGTACGTGTATTTGTTCTTGTTCTTGTTTGTGTTGGTTCTGGTGTGAATGTATTTGATGGGGTGACTGTATTTGTAGAAGTACGTGTATTTGTTTTTGTTTGGGTGGGTGATTGAGTAAGGGTTCTTGAAGGTGTTCTTGTCGGTGAAGCTGCTCGAGTACCTGTTTGAGTTTGAGTACTTGTTTGTGTAGCTGTTTGAGTAGGTGTTTGAGTTTGTGTTGGTGTGTATGTAGGAGACGCAGTTGGTGTTATTGTTTGAGTAGGTGTTCGAGAACCCGTTGCAGTAGTTGATGGTGTTTGTGTTCTTGTTTGTGTGTTTGTAGGTGTCTGAGTCTGCGTTTGGGACTGTGTAGGTGTATTAGTAGGCGTAGCAGTGTATGTAGTTGTCTGTGTTACCGATTTCGTTCTCGTAGGCGTTTTTGTTGTGCCTTGACTTGGAGTAACGCTTTGTGTTGGTGTTTGAGTATATGTTTTTGTTTGTGTGAGTGTCTGTGTATGAGTAACATTTCGAGTACCAGTTCTCGTTTGAGTAGTTGTTATCGTTCTAGTATTTGTTCTTGTCTTAGTAGGTGTGGGTGTAATAGGATCGAAAAAGCTCTGTGCATAATAATCAGGTGCTACTGGCCAAATTGTTTGCCCACCAGGTGCTGTAATTACAAACAGAAAATGCCCTGTTGCTCTAGCAGATAAAGCTGAAATATTAACTTTTATTTCTTGAGTTGAATTATCTATTACTACTTGTCCACCAAAATCTTCAACATTAAACCCACTAAATGCAGGGAACCGTGCAGACAAAGTACTATTTTCTGAAAAATAGTCTACACTGCTTAAAGGGGTAGAAGATAAGTTGCCCGAAAAAAACGTATCTGGATTTGCAGCACTCAAAAAAACCTGATAATATTTTTGTAAGCCTTGTACACCTGCAGGTTTTAACCAAGGAGAATCAAAAACAAAAGTAGTAGGGTTTTGAGTAAATACTATAGTATTTTTACCTAAAAGGCTTTCTTGTCTTACTAATAAAGGTATTGCTCTTCTCATGGGCCTTGATCTTGTGTTGTTCTAAATACTTCTATTTCATCAGGGAAAGCTGAAATTGTAAATGTATCCATTCCGGGGTCACCTGATAATTGTGTATTAAGTGATGGAAAATTATCTGATGTAAGTACTGTACCAGTACGCTCAGTACCACTAACAGGGTACCAATTGGTTGTAACTTTGTATATATTATCAATAGGTGTTTCGGACGCAGGAAATATCCAACCTTTTATTGTAAAGGTAGTGTCGGCTATAATTCTGGCCTTATCACTTGCTCTTAATTCTAACGGGTACTGTAAATTAATATTTCCATCCCACAATACTTCACTTCTAATTTCTTGAGCTTCTACTAAACTTGTTAATGCTTTAGGTACAGGCCAACTAATAATAACATATGGGTTTGTATAAGGAATAAAATTACTAAGAATTTGGTCCATATCTAACTGGTATCGGGTTAAGATACTAAAGTTTACATTTATGTTAACGGGTGTAGGGGCATTATACTTATCATGTGTAAAATTATCTTGATAATAAAAAGCATTACCTGAACCAGATTGACCTACAGCGGGTAATTTATTAAAAACTCTATCATTATCCCTTGACATACTATTGATACTAATAGCAACAACTGGTAATGTTATTGTTTTTGCTTCGTTTATAAGATCATATAATACTCGTTGTTTAGGAGCATAGAGATATCTAACATATATTCGATCTTTTTGTACCCTATTTTTGTTATATCTTCCAATAACTATAGAGTCAAAAGCATTCGCAAATTGAATAATTAAATCCTGAATTTCGAAATAATTTGACTTCCACCGCATTTTTATTATTTATTCAGACCAAACGTTCAATGAAATGTTTAGGTAGCTTTGTTTTATTTTGTGATATCAAAGTTCTCGCTTTACCATCTAAAACATAAGTAACTGCGTAATCAGCTTTTGAACGTGTGCACCTACCTGTAGTCTGAACCAATGCACTTAAAGTTTTGTTTGAATACCAATCTTTATCCATATCAAACATCTTTTTGATACGTTTATTTGATAACGGTGGGTACGGTGTTTTAACAATAATTTGAAATCTACCCTTTTCAGCATTTAAATCAGTACCAAAACCTAAAGAAGGTGATACTAACACAGTAGGTTTGGATGTTCTAAAATGCTCTTTTAAAATCTTTTCATTATTTGCTGTTTGTTCTCTAAACAAAAATCTATCACCGACTAATTTGGTTTGTAAATAATTACATATCTCTAATGAATGGGTATGTATAATACCTTTTTCATCCTTGTGATGATCGCACAAATCTTGAACATTTTTTGCCAACACCGGTAAAAATCTTTGTAAATTTTGATAGTTGAGTACCGGTTTAGAAGAAAGATAAACCGGTGACTTCTTTGGATCAAATACCGATGGTGATTCTATATATTTGTACTTTTTAATACCTAACCCTTTAGCATATGCTTTGTGGTCTGTAATTGTGGCAGACATTAATAAAATATTATCACCATAATCAAATATATGCTTGCTTAAGTTATCAATTTTCAGAGGGGTAAAGCTCACTCTATCCGACTTAGTATCAACAACGTACTCACATTTATGCCAAGTTTGTTCTACTGTTGTTAAATCGCCGTGAAGCATTTTAAGATACTTTAACTTATTTGCTTCTGAGAGAGATAATACATTTATTTTACTTGAATTTTTATTAGTTAACTCATTCGCTTTTTCACTTATAACAAAAATTAAATTTATAAGCCACCTGTATTGGATATCGTATTTTTCAGATCGTAGTTTACTATACTCAATGTTATATAAATCTAACCGTTTGTAATCTATTTCAGCACTAAATCGTCTGACCAATTCTTCTTCTAATTCTGAAGCTTCGTCACACACAATAAAATTTCTACGTTTAACATGCTGTGGTAATGCCATAAACATTTTGTAATTTAAAACAGCAAACGGATTTGATAAAGAATTATTTCTATTTGAAAAATACGTACAACTATTCTTTGCCCAACATTCGTTTTTTAATTTAGGTGTATGAATACATGGAGCTGTATCAACATTAAAACTTTCATCAACAGTACATATATAATTTTGTTTACCTTTTAATATTTCTATATCATCAAACAACAATTTATATTGATCCTGTAATTGCTTTGTAATGGTTAATGCAAACGTCCCAAATGCAGGCTCACTTAAACAATCTTTTTCAAAAATATAATTTCCATGTTGGTCTTTTCGATATGCTTCATAGGAGTTTATTAGCTCCTTAAAATGCTTTGTTGGGTTAGCACCAACGTTACCTAAAGTTCTCGGTATAAAGCTTTTACCGGTTCCAGTAGGAGCTGAAACGATTACGTATTTGTAACCATCTTCATACGCCTTTTCAATTTCTTTTAAAAGCGTTACTTGCGAATTAGATGGATTATACCCGTATGGAAATTTTGCCACATACTTGCTGAACATATTACTTAGTATATATGGACTCAATAAGCAGTCAACTAATTGGCACTGTAAACACCATCAACTATACTATCAAAATTATCTTTCTTTGTATGCATCTGAACATCGTCAACTTGATGTGTTGACATTTCTGCAAGTAGATCATCTGAAGCATTTCTCAAAACACACCGGCACATACTATAGTGACCAGTAGAAGAATCTCTTCCAGTAAAGCCTCTGCCATGGCAACGTTTGCAGTTTGATTTAGGGTTGTCGGTAATTTTTAATTGACCACAATCCAAAAAATTTGTATACTCTTTTTGTAAATCGTATACTTCACCACTAAAAACACTAAAATATTTTAAAGTCATAATTTTTTTAAAACCATTTTTACATCATAAAATTTTGAATTTTTCTTAGGTTTTAATCTTTTTACTTTTGCTAATCTAACTATATCGTTAAAAACAAATTTATTAAGGTTATAATCAAAAACAATACAATTCTCATAATCTAATAATTCATAAGGATAAGGGACCTCAAACGATTTTATGCCTCCTTTTTGTACTTCTAACTTAAATTCAAGAAAAAAATCCTTTATATTTACATTAATAAGTTTACCTTTTTTGATAATTTTACCTTCAATATCAAAACATATATCATTCAAAAAAAATTTATGAAACTTTTCCTCGACTTCTTCTATGAGTTTTACTACCATTATGTATTTTGGAAATTAATTTTTTCTTGTTGAGAGAGATTTTCTAAATTATCTACATAATAAGTCCAAAATTCATCATCGGCGGGAATTGTTTTTATTAAATCAACGTTATTACAATTAATTTGTCGATAATTTTGCATAAAAATATCCCATACGATAATTAAATTTTTTATTGCTGGATCATAATCTTGAAAATTTGCTGTAGGTCTAAAATTTAGCGTCAATCGCCCGTTTTCGCTATTCAAAAGTGTAAAACTATTAGTACAAAGCATCCTTCTAGTAGGAGGAGCTCCTGCTTTAAATACTCTTCTAGCAAATTTTACTTCACATACATTATTTTTAAGAAGAGTTAATAGTTGTGATCTACTTGTTTTCAAAAGGTTTTACTATTCCAAAAATTCTACTTTCGTTAAGAAAAATACCCTTTCTAACTTTACCAATACCATCAACTTCAATATTGGCAATAGGAATTCCTAAATTATTTGGAAAACAAATATGATCCCCGGGTTTTACATATTCTGTCTTTGTACCTGCTAGCAATACTTCCCCGATACGCCATGCTTTTGTATCGGTGTTTAAAGGAATATGAATACCGTTTCTTACAAGACATTTACCATCTTCTGTTTCATCTTTATATTTGCAAAGAATTACATCTTCCATTAATGTACACATTTGATAACCAATGATTGCAGAATCAAATGAACCTTCTGAGGGTTCCGAAAGATCAATAAGGCTTCTTTTAGGTGTTAATAAGTCTATACTTTTTTGTGGCATGTAAAGACTTATTATATTAATACGTTATTTCAATGCCAGTTTAATATTAGTCATGTCTACTTGGCCGCTATCAACATACTGCTGCACTTCTCTTTTAGAAATTTCAAATTTTTTAGCCAAAAATTTTACTATTTCATCATAATTTTGTATATCTTTTCTCTTTTCTTTTTTAATATAATGAATACGACCAGGAGAACCTTTTGGTATAATTTTTACAAGATATTCATACCATTCTTTTTTTGAATCAAATACATTATAATATTTGTTAGTTGTTTCATTAATTATAGATGCATTGTCTGGAGAGTACATACTAACCCAACGATTAACAAGATAGCCATTAAACTGATCTTCATCCTCTACGTTTTCTATAACGTCTCCTTTTTTACCGAATATTATATCATTTATAAATGTAAAAATAGTATTCACTTCAAATCAGTACCTAACAACTTTGCACCTTTTAATTTTTCTTGATATTTGTATAAATGTTTTTGCCAAGTATGATATTCGTACAATTCTCTCAAATATCTAAACCAATTGATTATCATCATAAACCTATATTTCATAATATTACTTAATTGACCAGAGATTAACTCTATAACCTCTATTATTAATTAGTTTGTTTTCTTTTACCATTTTACACATTACTGTATTCACTTTACACTTCTTAATTATAACTTTATCTGTAGCATAATCAACTACTTCTTTTTTTGTACATTTATCATTATTTTTTATAAAATTATAAATCTGATTTTCTATACTCCAATCTGGTAAAACATACCTAACATCGTTAAGTCCAAAATATTCGAGTTTAATTAATTTTTTATTTCTCAATCTTTTTATACAATTAGCGTCTTTTAGTTTTGATAAAAAAGTATGTTCGGATAATTTATACCAAGTATTTTCAGTTATATAATCTAAAATTTGTTGATCTCTTTTATCGTAGTTTTTGTTCTTTATAAGAGTTTTAATTCGTTTTTCGATAGAAGCTTTTGTTTGAACTAAAACCCCTACTTTACCTTTGTTCCATGGGGTTCTTCCTTTACAACTTAAAGATATTTTTTCTAATGTACCCGGACCATGTTTTGAATTTTTTCCTCCGAACCTACAATTACAAAAATCTTCATTTAATACTGCATTATATCTATGAATCCAAAAAGCTTCTGCATTATTAATCTCATCTAAATTACTACAATATGTTAAAATAGTTCTTACCCAAAAACCTTTATATTTTTTAGCATAATATCTTTTTTTAAAAATTACCCCGGAACCGATATACCCATCATTTTCATTACCGATGTGTTGACCTATATACTTACTGTGCTTTTTTACATCGGGATGGGTATTGGTCCAGAGATATATAAAACCATAATAATCGTTCATAATATTATTTATGGCTTTAGTGATGACTTTTTTAAAGATGGTTACTTAATTATCACTTTCGCGCCGGCAATGAACATGTCATCATTTAATTCATAAAAGAGTTTCTGTACATCTTTCATAAACTCTTCTGCTGACTCGTCATTAAATTCTGTACTAAATGCAAATGCAGGTGCCTTCTTACCAGCTTTTATATTAAGAGCAGTATGACCCAAAGCAATACCAGATTTAACATAAGTGATACTCACACTTACTTTACCTTCTTGCTGAGTAACACCACCTTGTGTAAATTCTTTTTCCACCATGATATCATCACCATCCATCCTTACAGGACAATTTAAATATTTCACACTACTTAGAATATTAGCAATATGAGTGTTAAAAAGTCTTTGATATGCAACTGCACCAAATGCATTGTCTAAAATAGGAATTTCCCATAGAAAGTTTATTGCATCATCACTCCAAATAAACTCTTGTCGATCAATATCTTCTTGATCAATCATACCATCAGCCAAAACTTCCATTGGCGCTCTAAAACATAAAATATTCCCTATAGGTAATACCTTATCTTTAAAGAATTTGTATGCAAACCTATCATGAAGCAAATTGCCGTCGTATTTATCGATATTAAAATCCATATGATATATTATAGATCAGGCAACCGAGAACTCAATTTTTTTTTCCATCTTTTATTTGCTTCAATAATTATTTTTTTTGTTTGAGATTTACCCAACCAACCATTAACAATAGAAATTTTACCCTTTTCTAAATCTTTATAATGAGTAAAAAATTGTAAAGTAGTTGCTAGCCAATGAGGATCTAAATCTTTTAAACTTTTATAATCTTTAATATGTGAAGTAGGAACACCTACGACTTTATAATCTTTTTTCCCCGTGTCATCCATATCCAAAACACCAATTGGTTTTACGTCTACTAAAGTACTAGTGCGTAACGGTACATTATTATATATCAATACATCCAATGGGTCGTCATCTAAAGCATACGTTTGGGGGATAAATCCATAAGAACAAGTGTATCTCATACTGCTATATAGACATCTGCTAAGTTTAAAAATATTAAGCTCCTCATCATATTCATATTTTGAATTGCTATCCTTTTCAACTTCCACAACTGCATTTACTATTAAAGGTGAATCTACCCCAATAGGAATATCATTTACTAAGTTTGTCATATTTTTGGTCTTACAAGAACATACCCTTGATGTACGAATATTTTCTTAAAATCATGAGTATCACGAAACCTATTATACAAAAAATCTAAATTTTTTCCATTTACTAATTCTTCTCTTGTTATGTTGTGACCGTGATTTATGTTATGTTGGTTAAATCCAATACCATTAATTTTTATATCTTCATAAATCCATAAATCATCAACTATTAAAAAATCCTTATATAAATTTGTTCTTTCACCGATTAATTCTATTTCTTTTTCTAAGGGTAAATTTACAGTTGGTTCTAGATTCAAACATTGATCGTAAGGAACCAAGTGTGCGTCAGCTCCGGGGAAGTGAGCATCAAGCCAAAAAGTAATATTGCCGTTTAATTTTGGAAGTAAAGTTTTTAGCACTTCATGAGAGTTTCCTTCATGAATAAAAACTTGAGGAAAAGTCTTAAATTTTTCTTTTGCTTGATTATAAAGAGTTGGTTCAATTTCAATTGAATGTATCTCTTCGAACCCTTGTTTTATTGCATATTCTACCCCATCCCCATATAGAGTACCGGTTTCTACAAAATAAGGTGTTTCGTTATGTTTTTGAGCTTCTTTTAAATCGAAAATAGAAATATCTCCCATAATAAAACTTAATTACCAATTACAAAAATTCCATTTAACTCTTTTAGGAATATACCCTATGTGGCCCCAACAAGCAGGGTTAAATTTACTGTACAAATTAAAAACCTTTCCTTTTAAACTTAACTTTTCTAAAAGATAAATGAAACAAGTTTCAACCATATGAATTTCAGCAGCGTTTTCAAAAACTTTACACCAATCAAAAACAGAATAATCATCCAAATGTTCTAATTTTATTATTTTTTTATCTCCATTATACTTAACTCTTCTAGAAGCAGTTGCAGGAGGGGTACCATACACACCACTTACAACAACGTAATCATCAGTTGCTTTTATACCTAAATGATCCATGAGCTTATCTTCTTTATCTAGGTCTCTTTTAAACTCAAAATATTTGTCCCAGTCATCCCATTCACCACCCAAATTAGCAAACCTATATTTTGCTTTCATTACAGAACCAGTAAATTTTTTATCTGAATGAGTAAAAGGTAAATAAAGCCAATGCGTAGGACCGTGAGCGTTAAAGCTTTCTACTCTGACAGCATCTAGTCTAACACCATTATCAAATAAACCAGTTGGGTCTTCAAATTCAGATAACGGAATATATTGAATAGTATCTGTACCCATATAGTCATTAACATAATTATATACGTCTTTAACTGGCCATATTATTTTTTTGACTGTTCCTGTTTCAATTAAAAGTTTTGCGATCTTTTGAATATAAAAAATATCACCTATACCGCAAGTCTGTTCAATTAAACCGTATTGTTTTTCCATTATCTAGATCTGAACCCAATTAGGGTCCACTAAATCATCTGTTGGTGGGCCTTTATACTCAAACCACTTTTTAGGGCAAATAATCTTTTCTTTTTTCTTACCTAAATATCCACCCCAAGCAGAAAAAGAACTATTACCCATAATAAGAGAATCACACTGTGATAAAACATATAAATCTTCTAATTCGGAACTCCCATTTGCTAATACATTTTTTTCATCAAACTTAAACTCCTTTCTTACTTGGTTTATATCGTCTGTACAATATACATATAATGTATCTTTGTCAAAATGTTCTTTTGCTTTATCATAATAATCTTTTTTAACAATGTTAAAAATATCAGGGTTTCTATAATAATCCCCTCTTCTTATATGCACACCTACTATCTTATCTACATTATGCTTTTTTTTCAGAGCAGTTAATCCTTTATCACATTTTTTAGATAAATTATCCCCAAAATGGTATAATTTGTTTAATTCATCATGATCTAAATCATTAAAATATTTCCAACTTTGATAATACCCTTCATAAACCACATCGTGCTCTATACCTAAAAATGGTAAAGGTTTATGAAGAAAAGAAGGCTCACGACAAGCAATATTAAAAGACTCTTCAGTTGTATCAAAGTTTTTATAAAAAGAGTGTCTATATGTCTTTGGATGTTGACCTTGTAATGCACCAAAGTCTAAATTATAGTTTAACACAAATTTTAAATCATGTTTTTTTGCATGTGCATAAACAGCTGTAACTTGATACAACTGATTTCCTATTCCACCTTTAATCTGTATTGTAATCATTATTCAAATAAAAACGGATACTCATTATATATCCAATCTTCCGGTACTCTAAATTCTTCAACCTTATTAAAATTTTCTTCTATCGCAGACAATCTTTCATTATAAAAATAAGCCCCATTATCATCACCCTGGATTTTTTCCATTATGTCGCCAAGCTCTTCAATAGTATTGAAGTATAGAATACCATCTTCATTAAAAAACTTATTTACCGAAAATTTGTCACCATAGTAAATGGGTATTGCTTTTGTTGCAAAAGCATCTAATAATTTTTCTGTCCAATACCCTTTAACAATTGCATTCTCAATTGTAACTGAAAAATAATACGGGTTAAGTCCGTCTTCTTTATTTTCTAAAACATTCTCTGCGTATTTACCATAACAGTCCATTTTACCAGACGTTTTGTATCTATCAACAATCATATGCCTAAACCGGTGACCTAATGTCATAGCTTTATCTGATGCAAAAATACTACAAAACTTATGTTTGTTTTCTATCCCTTCGTAGTTATGTATCCAACACCTACCGTGAGGGTAATAAAGATAATTTTGACCCTTATCAATTAATTTTTGATCAAAAGTCAAAACGAAATCATAAAGTTTATTGTTTTGTTCGATCCAGCTATACATGCCAGGGTTAATGCTCCTTGGTTCTAGTAACCAAGCAACCTTCCGTTTAACACCTGAAGCTTTATGCACGTCAGCTAATTTTAAATCAGTAATAAAGCAACTGGTGCTTACGGGTTCATTATCTGTAACCCATTCAATGTGTTTGTTTTCAGCTAGATGACACGATGATGTGTCCCAAGGAGTAAAATTATTGTCTCTTATGTTTACTTTAACCATGGCCAAGATTTAGTATATTTTGTAAGTTCTGTTGTGCTCATACCCTCTACTTTATCAGATTCTCTTTTATTACCTTTTAAAACAACTTGTTGTGAAGTTACCGTCTCTTTAGTATGAGGAAAATGAAATAAAAAGTCTTTTTCATTTTTACACCTGTAGAAAGGTTCATGATTTTTTTCCCAATTAAAAGAAGGCGATTTTCCGTATAAAATTCTAATACGACTTATAATTTCCGTATCTTCGTATCCCCACCCCTCAAAATTTTCATTAAACCCTCCTATTGTAATAAAGTCTTTTTTCATACCTAATAGACAACCACCGGCTGCGTTAACACCCAAAATTTTACAGTGTTTATACTTTAAAGAATCGTACCCAACCGGGAAACCTCTTTTTTTATTATCTAAAGCGACTTCTAATAATTTAAAATCGGGGAAAAATGCTTCTAACGTAGATAATAAAGGAGCGGCTGCATATTTTTGCTTTGCTTCATAATTTAAATAAGCTGGTTGACCATTATAGCATATACCAAACCCTCTGTTCTTTTTAATTTTATCTAAAATGTCTGTAATTTGTTTAGGGTTTACCACACAATCTAAATCTAAAAATAACAAATATTTTCTATCACTTTTTTCTATACCTATATTGTATGATCTGCTTTTTCTAAAAAACTCTTCCCCGGTAATAATCCCGGCTTGGCTCGATGACTTCGGATCTTCGACATGACCATATTGATCAAAATAGACTCTATTTGGTGAAAAAGCTTTTTCATAACGGAAATTTACCTTCGCGACACCGGTTTTGTGATGGCTTCGACCATTTTGTTCAAAATATATTTTGTCATTTTCTTGTATTGGTATACAACGTTGAAGAATAGGTGATGTAGAGTCTTCAACAAAAATAAACTTACTATTAATAGTATGATCTTTAAAAAATTTATACATAAGAAAAGCATTCATTGCTCTTTCATGATTATCTATTCTAGTAGCAACGATTATATCTATATCTTTTAAATCTTCCATTATTCTGGGTTCAGTGCTGTATATACCCACTCATCAGCATTAATTTTATCTCTTAATGATTTAGGAACAATTTTTGGTCTTACAAGTCTATCCGCGTGATATTTTAAATCACTTTCTTTTGTGGCAAACATTCTTGGTTGTGTACATGTAGCTTGAAAAAAGTTAAGAGCACTTTCAGTTCGTTTTTCCAATTTATTAACACCGGAGCGATGATAAAGGAAATCCCTTCCGGGTGTATAGATATCTTCAAACGAAATATCTATATTATCGATATTTTCATGATTATGAAATTCTCCTAACGGTAAACCTAACATTTGATGTATTTGACACTCAACAATTTCTTTATCATAATGACCTATTCTATCTTTTCCCGGTCCTAATAACTTTACACTTTTTTCAAATTCAACTTTTTGGTCTTTGTGGAGTTTATTAAAAAAATAATTTAAAATTTCATTATCAGCTATACCGGGGATGCTTTTATCAGCAGATGCAATAACATTATCGATAATGTAAAATGTATTTTCGTCGTTTTTCCAAAAACCATGCCCTGAAGCACAAATAGGATATTTTTCTCCTAATTGTAGATCTAATATTATTCCATATTTGTTGTCAATATAATCTTCTAACTTTTTATAAAAATTCATTACCAAACAATCTGCATCAATCCAAAATACCCAATCATAATTGGGTAAATGTTTCTTTATGAACGGGTACCTTGCAAAATATGATTTACCGTCTACTTGGGCTACCCCACCCACATTTTCTGTAAAGTAATGCAAATCATAATCACGATAAAGACAATATTGTTTTAATATCGGTAGAGATATATCTAGAAGATTTTTTTGCTTTTCATCTGCACCTGTTAATACTGCTATTTTTACATCACCCATGTTTTAACATATTCTTTTAATTTATAAGAGCTACAACCTGAAACAAAACACATTATATTTTCATTTTCTTTATAAAACGGTTGTTTTTCTTTTTCAGATCCGGTTCCGTCAAAATGATGTAAATGCCAACATACTTTTCCTTTACCAAAAACCCTACCTACATTAAAACCTAATTTTGATACACGAAGAGGGGCTTCATCGTCTTCATACCCCCACCCTAAGAAATGAGGATTATAACCGTTACACTTAACTAAATTATCTTTTCGTCCCATAACACAACCACCTTTACTTACAGTATGACCAATTAATACACCATTATGTACTGTATTAACAAGGGTTTCATCATAACTCAAATTATTACCAGAAGAACCCTCGAACTCTTTTACAACATCGGGCACTACTAATAATTCTTCATAATTTAGTGTTTTGCAAAATTTATCTTTTAAAGGCTTTTCAGCACATAAAAATAAACCATTATAAGGATATACAAACCCGGCGTGATCATCCTTTTCCAAAAGCTTAGCTGTTTCTAACAATTGATTGGGATCAATGATAATATCTGTATCTATAAAGTTTAAAATATTAGTTTTTGCTAATTTGATTCCTTTATTGAACCCTTCACCTTTTCTCCATTCAGTATCGCTTTTTGAAAAAACAACTACATCTTCTTTTCCTAAATTAAGCGTATTTGTAACTTTTGGTTCTTTATCGTCCTCAATAAAAATATGCTGATAGTTTTCACATCTATTTCTATAAAAACTATGCATAGTTTTTAAATTGACCTTTCGTTCTTCGTTATCTAATCTAACGAAAGTTAAAAATGTTATACCTTTTAAATCATGCATTCTTTTTGATTGATTTTAATTTATTCATTACCTCGTTTACATTTGTATCAGGTACTTGATTAGGGAAATAACCGTGTTTACTATGAAAATATTTTGCACCTCGGGTAATATTTTCTTTCCAATTTTTTCTAGGTCTAATAACCGAGTTAACTTCACTACAAGCTAATTCATCAATATAATCATATGAATTAGCAATATCAGGCCACCACCAATAAGCCGGCAAATAGCCTTTCTTTACAATTTTATATGAATGATCAACATGTTCCCATGCATTAACGTAATGATCATCATTAATACCTATATCTTCAATTACACTTTTATTATAATAAGTAAAAGCACCCACACAATGACGGTTTAACGCAATAGAAGTACCATCACCATAATCCACTATCTTTCTTGGTGTTGGTAAACCATTAGATTTCAGACCCGCTTTATTTGCCGGGCCATGGTAACCGTACATCATATGTTTTAATCCTGTTTTCTTACTTACTTCAATATACTTTTCAAAAACATTTTCATCTTTGATTATAATGTCATCTTCCATTATAAACATATGATCTATACCTTGTGGATCACCGGGCCAACACTGCAATTCTTGAGAATGACCTGTTTTAAGCATTTCTTTAAATGCCCAGTTCTTAGCAAAACCAACACCCTTATTACCACCAGTATAAAAATAATTACCACAAAGACCATCTTTACTATATACAAATCTTCTCGGACCATGATCTGATTTATCTTTAAAATCTGCACTATCACCGTCGTTAATAATAACGATATAATCAATTTTATGTCTAGGTATAGAATCTAATACCTTTTTTAAAAACCCTTCTCGATTACAAGTAACAATACCTAAACCTATGGTATCCTTAAGAGGTGGTGGTTTCCAATTAGGGAATTTTGCCCACTTGTCCCAATATGCAGAGCGAGCCCGGATCGCAGCAGGTCTTTCAGCATTAATACCAACTAGTTGTCCTTGACCGTTTATATATTTTTGTTGAGGTGACTTTGAAATTGTCATGGTACATAAGTATTTTAGCATAAATAATTAAAATGTCAATTGGCAATACCAATTTTATTACTCTAGACAGCATAGCAGAGATACAAGATATTGTAAATGGGGACTATCTTTTCACTGTTTCTAACGGTGTAATATATAAATTAGATTTTCAAAATTTAATATTAACTCCCGACAATGTAGACTTTTATACAACAATTGAATCTTTATCAACTCAGGTTGTAAGCTTGACAAATGCTTTTAGTGCTGTTAATTCACAAATGAATACCCTATCTACTTTGGGTGGGGTTGGTACTCTTGTACATGAGCAGAGCGCGGGATGGACAAGCACAAATTCACAAGTACAAACACTAAGTGCTACCACTTGGCTACCGGTTGGATCACAAAGCGTACAAGCAGGTAGTTTAATTTCTTATGTGGGTGGTTCAGACTCTTGGCAAGCACTTTCGCCGGGGCTAGAGGGAGATTCATTAATAATATTAGATAATGTTCCTCAATTTACCGGCAATACAGGGGTTTATAAAAATATCGATACCAAAACCGCTACATACCAGGGCGGGACACAGAGTGGGAGTACAACCTTCCTTGACGTGGTGCCACTAGTGAGTGTAAGTACAGGGGGACAGAATTACAGTTACATAGGAATTACCTGGGATGTAAATTTCAACGGTGGTGAGGGTGACGGAACGATAAACCAATCGAGACTCCTTATTCAATATGGTGACGGGAGAGCAAGTCAAATTATTGCCGGTGGTAGTTATGCAATTATTGATGGAACACAAGGGAAAGGACAAACAATAACCTTTACTATAATACCACAAGCAGATTTTGGTAATACCTACCGGTCGTCCAACACTCCCGGAGGGGCGTTAACCAAAGTCAGAAAGTTAGGTCAATTTTCTGCTTTAGGTTCAGCAGCGGGAGACACTGATAGATCCTTTGACGTCGATCCTGTTATAATTACAGATGTACTAAATGAAAGATTCGACTCTTTCGTACCGTTAATTGCCGGGGATCCAGGTGGTGTACCATCCCAATGGAAATACGACAGAACTTGGGGAGCGAGCGGTGACAACACCGGCGTACTTTGGGAAAGCGCACAAACGTGGCTCAACGTGTATGGTTCACCGAGTTAATTATTTTTTGTATTCTGAATATGTTGATACAATACATCAGCCTTTTGTTTTTCGTGTGCAATTTCTATTTGCTGATCTCTGATTATTGATTCCATATCCATAATTTCATTAGGGTCTAAAATTTCAGATTCATTATCACCTAATAAGTCACCTTCAGCATCTAAATATTGTCTTATTAAATGAATGCGTTCTTTTTGATTACCAAATATTTCTACAATTGCCGGGCATTCATCATAAGGTAAGAATGGAGAACCTTTAAGATTTTGAAAATATTGTTGTTCCATTCCTTTAAAAAGATTATCTATTTCTTCTATGTGTTCTTTATTAATTGATCTTGTACCATCACCTACTAATTCAACAGGCCCTACTTTTGTAATAGGGGTAAAAAATATTACATCTAAAAATTTCAAACTTTCGCGTACAACAGGGATACATTTATTAATAAATTTTGTATCTATATCATTTATACCTTTTTCATGAGCCCATAACGAGTATACTAAATTATCTAAAGGACACCTATCATAAATAACTTTATCTCCTTTTTCTGATTCCATTATTGTATCGATGGTATGATTTAGAATAGACCACTGTGCATCCTTATTTGTATTATCGCTATGAGGTAAGTCGTTTTCAATAATAAAATCTCTGTATGTTTTTTCTGGTGTAGAATACATGGGCCACTCCTTTATAAAATCCTTTACTAAAGTGGTCTTCCCTTGACAGGCTGTTCCTGATACTGCTATACGCATATTATTAATTAGGGTTATTGTCTCTATCATCCAGAGCTAAAGCATCTATTTTTATATCTTCATGATGCATAAGCGCAAATATATTCCATGCTGCAGCAGCTAAATGATCTTCGCTCTTTTTACCTTGCCAAAAACTTGTAAGGTGTCTCATTGCACTGTCATAATATATTGAATAGTGCATACCCTTCTTCCAATTGTTCTCTCCGTATGTTTCAGCACCTTCTAAGTATCTTTTCATTAACCGTTCTAAAGGTTTGTGAGGAACAAGAGAGAAGCGCAATTTACCCTTTCTATCATCTCTTTGAGCACCTGTATCGAAGACGGTATTTTCTTCGCTTTGTTTGTCCATTTAATTAATATAAAATATTAACTTTTTTTATCCAGTGTATAAGTAACCGTGCTTTTTTAAAAGGTCTAAAGCTACTTTGTCAAATCTCAGAAATCTTACTATATCTTTTAAAGGGTAACCTTTTTGCGCATATATAAGCATAGAATCAAGCACTGTATTGGCATAGTGGCCTATATGATCAAATGCTTTAGGGCTCGAGTGACCTGGTGGTGTATACCCCGAATCAGTAAATTTACCGTCAGGCCTAAACTCAATGGCTTTGGCAGCTCCTGTCCCACCAGGTGGAGCTGCTATACTTGCTAATTCTTCTTCTGCTCTTCTTGCTGCGGGGGTACCGTCTTTAGATGTGATATTTTTAGTACGCCATGCTAAAATTTTCGCTTGTATTTCACCCATCGTCTTACCCGACAAAATATCAGCGCCTTTATCAAAACCGGCAGTTCCAGGGGTAAACTGTTTTTGATACTCTGGTGACATACTGCGCACACCTTTTGCAATATTTCTTGGTAATGATTTTAACATACGACCTGCTTTTTTTACAGTAGGGAAATACTCTCCTAAAGCTTCTTCTATATAAAATTCTTTAAAATTAATCATCTTATCCGTATTTTGCGAATCCTTTAGCAAGATTCATTAATCCTTTACCACCTTTAACCTGCCCTCTTGGTGCTGGTAATGGCTCTCCTGTATTTGGGTTTATACCATATGGTGCTTCTTCTGTTGCTGTTTCTGTTTCATCTACTTCCATACCAGATTCCGTACCCGGGCCCATGCTGCCGTCGGCATTCATTAACGCTGGTTGAGTATCAGCTACTTGAGTCATAGATGCTTGATATTCTGGGCTGTTTACATCAGCTGTATCACCAACCATACTAGCAGGAGTTGTACCACCACCTAGTGGTGCAACATCTGGTGTAACATCTGGTGTAGCAGCTGCTTCTTCACCACCACCGGCACCCATTAATGCACCTAGACCACCTACGGCGGCACCTTGTGCTAAATGTTTACCTACTGGTGTTTGCATCGCCGCTTTAATTCGGCCACCTTTTGGTGCGTTTATCGCAGATTGGGTCCCGGCACCTAATGCTTTACCTAAAGCAGCGCCACCGATCGTCCCAGCTGGACCTAAAGCACTACCAAGTAAACCACCTGCCGCCATACCAACTGTCGGTGCGACTTGTGCAGCCTTATCCTTTAACCAACCACCTGCTCTAGCTAACATACCTGGCTTTTTAGCAGGTGTGGGTGCTCCTGCTGCACCGGGTGCTCCTGCTGCACCGGGTGCTCCTGCTTCACCTTCTGTTTCTGTTTCTGTTTCTGTTTCTATGTCTATTACCGGAGGTTGAGTTTGCTTCTGCTGTTGGTCTGCCATTTGCTGCATCACCGCTGCCATAGCAGCCATTTGCTTTTGCATTGCTTCTTGCTGTGCATCAGACTGAGCTTTTTGAGCAGCAGACATTTCAGCTTCTTTAGCTTCCATGTCCTGAATTTGCTTTTGCATCGCATCATTTTGTGCCTGCATTTCACGCATTTTCTGTTGGCCCTGTATTTGAGCAGCATTTGGTTGACCTTGCTGAGCTTGTAGGTTTTTAAGTTCCGCACCTTGCTGACGCAGTTGCTGTTGTTGCTGTATTGCTTGAGCTGTTGGTCCTGCAGGTGCAGCAGGTCTTGCTACTGCCTCTACGTCTTTTGTAATAGTTTCTGTCGCACCGGGCTGAGTTGTTGCTTGTGCTAGTGGTTGTGCTACTTCACCTCTCTTTTGCGCGTACCGAGCTCTTCTTTTTACTAAGTCGGGCCGCATGCTTGGTACCCTTTTATTAGAGGTAGCACTAGTTGGCCGGCTACCCATGCCGGATGCTGTGTCTCTATAACCAACTTCTAGTAATAACCCATCACCCTTTTGAAGTAGATAATCTGCACAAATACTTTCAAAAATTTCTTTTACACCCTCATAAGCACTTTTATCAGAAACATTTTTTGTAAAATCTTGAATAATATCAAAACTCTCTCTTAATGTAAGGTTTAATTGTGTATTTTCTGTTATTAAACCTGGCATATCTCTATCAAGATTTTCTTTTAATTTGAGTTTATATAATTCAAAAATATATTTTAATTTTACGTTTCTTAGCGGGGCTAAGTGAGGATTACTTTCTATAACATATTGAAAAAATTCTTTATCCTGTTTAAACGATGTTTGAGGGGACATATCCAACGTTCCTTGGTAATTTTCGAAAATGGCTGAAATGTCTTTACTTCTGTTCATTTTATATATTTATTAATTACTAATGAAAAGACTATTACTTATGTATTCGGTATTCGTAATTCACAAAATTTTATCTAATTGAATTTCGGTTTTTTCAAGTTCATCACCAGGGTTAAATGTCTTACCCCTATTTAAAACTATGTATCTTACTAAGTTACCCGATTCGCCAGTGTCACCGTGCATAGGTTTTATTGCAATAACTTTACCTTTGCTCTTAAAATGTTTACATTCAGGATTTACATTTCTTATTACATCTCCAATAGTTAGCTCGTTAGGATCTAAATCGGTATGTTCTAACAATTCATTACATCTTAGCTGAAACCGGGTCATCATCTATATTTATTCAACCCATTTTTAATACATCTTGTTTGGGGTGATTTAATTTCTTTTTTATTAACGATACCTTTTCAGCTGAAGTGCAGTCCCAGCATGGATGGAAAACCCAATCACCGTTATGGTTAAAATAATCTGAATCATATAATTGTACTATTTTTGTGTACAAAAATTCAACTTTATCAAATTCTTCATGTATTGCATTTTGTTCCCAATTTCTGGTATTGTGCCATAGCAAATTCGGGGTGTTTATTACGTTTTCAATAAACTGTATTGTATACTTATTTTTTTCAATAAAAATAGCCCCTGTATTAACATGAATTAACGTTTTTTCGAGGCCGTCACAACAAATATGGATACTTTTATCTTCTTTTCCTTTTTTTAAATCTAAAACATTTTTTTCTTTGTCTACTACTACAGCATCACCATCTAATAAAAATATTTGTTCGTATCCTTTTGCAAAAAGATATTTTATAGAATACATTTTGTTCCAAGCCGGGGCTCGATCATGTTTAAAAATCGAACGGCCTAAAACTTCCAAATTTTTATGAAGAATGTAATCAAACCCTATTTTATCTGCATATTCTGCGTTATGTGGTCTAGTTACATTAATTAAGTCTTCATAATTGTTACATATAGATTGTAGTACTGCTTTTTTATTCGACATCTATATTTCTGGATAATTTAATTTTTTCATAACCGTAGGGTAAATTAAAATCGTGAATATCAGATAATTTTATAAATGAATTAATAGCGCTACACATTGCATTACCTTCAACTCTTACATTATTAGGTTTTACTACAACAGGTGTAATATTTTTATCTTTAAACCCTAACTGCTCAACATATGTAAATTGTTTTGCTAACTCCATCTGTTCCTGTCCCGCCGGTAATGTGAAACTTCTTTGATCTATTTCTCCGTTTTCATCCCACTCGAATTCTTTAAAATCTCTCATATCTTGATAAACGTACAATATTTCAAATTTATCATTTCCATATTGATTTTTTAAAATGTTTGAAACTTCAACTAACTGTTGAATATCGTAATCTACCGGGTTTGCATCATATTGTGCACCATGTTCTGGCCATTTAGACCAGTACCAAATATACTTATGACGAACAAACAATAATTTTCGTTCATTTTCTTTCAACAATTTAACTAATCTCTTACTACGGCGATTATATATTTCATATGTTGCTTCTTCATTAATTCTATCAGTTTCTTGATTATTTTCATCCTGATAGTAGATCACATGAGCAAAATCTACACCGCTATCAGGATAAAAGTTTTTAAATTCATTTTTAAAAATATTTGCAAGGGCAGACATTTTTGTTACTTGCCAATCAAACGGAAAAGAAGATTTACGCATGTAGTTTAGTGCTTGACCAACACAACACCTATGACCCAAGCTTACAAAATAATCGAACTCTTTATCAAATAGAGAATTTTCTGGTGCTTTATAAAAATTCGGGACCACCCAATCGTTCATATTAATACATAAGTTATGGCCCTAGATCTTCAAGTCAGTATTTTTTTGAGAGGTAATAGGGGTATTTTTCATGAGGACCAGGCATTAAAAGTATAAATAATTATATGACACATTACTTAATGATTAAAACACATAATAAGACAGGTTTAAAATATCTCTGTAAAACATCTACAGATAATCCTAAATACCCTTTTACATACAAGGGATCAGGTAGTTACTGGAAAAGACATCTTAATGTACATGGGGGAGATATTACTACAGAGATTGTTGGAGAGTTTACAGATAAGGAAGAGTTTATTAAGCAGGCTATATTATTAAGTGAGGAGCAGGATATAGTAAAGAGTGAGGGTTGGGCTAATTTGGTACCTGAGAGAGGAGATGGTGGACCCACAATGCTCGGAAGAAGTATTACAGAAGAACAAAATAAAAAGAAGATTATTTCTCTTAAAAGGTTTTATGCAAATTGCTCAGATGAATATAAAAAGAAAAGATCAGCTATTAATAGTAAGTGTCATGAAAAGTACAGGTATTACACACCAAAAGGAGAGTTCACAAATGCATTTAAAGCAGCAGAGACAAATGAGTGTTCAAATGTAACTATAATGAACAGATGTATAAAGTATGTAGATAAGAAGATTGAATCAAAGAGGTATTGGAGGTTTGGGTGGAGAGGTAAAACATGGAGAGAGTTAGGCTGGAGCTCAGAACCCCTAACCTAACTCTCCTATGTCATATATGGTATTAAACGAGCAAGGCTTTATCCCACACTAATAAATGTAGTCGTGAACTAAAGTTAAATCTATGCTTCTTAGCTAGTTCAGCAACCATAGGGGCTTTTTCTATATGCTCTTCTCTGCTACCACAACAAGGCATTAACCACACTCTACCAATTGGTATGTCAAACGGATCAATATACTTTGCAAATACTTCATCTAGATCTGATTCTTTATCAATTACAAATTTAAATCCAGATCCATTAGTAGAGTGCCAATCTAATACTTTTGGTTTATATCGACGATCTTCAGGATCACCATTATTACTCATCTTAGGAGATGTAGTAAACGTGGCGCCGACTCTCAACCACTCTGGATCAGGCAAGATTGTTGCATTAGTTTCAAAATCTATACGAGGTACCCATCCCCATTCAACTTCCATATAATCTAAAAACTTTAATAATGCCTTTTGTTGTACTAGAGGTTCTCCGCCAGTAATTTTTAATATAGCACCATTGTATAAATGATCTTTATAACCACCACTTTCAAGAAGATCAAAAACTTCCTTAATTGTAAATTTATTTTTAACGCGCCAAGATATAAAACTATCACAACCGTGAGGAGAAGCAGCAGATGCAAATCCTTTACATGTTAGATTACACATTGATAGTCTCATAAAAACAGAAGGGTAACCTACAAACTCTCCTTCTCCTTCAACTGTGTAAAATATTTTATCATCGCTAAGATAAATAGTTTCATCGCTGTTATTCATATAAATGATTTTATTATGAACAAATGTATTATCAAGATTAAATATTAATAGTATGGCAACAAAACGCTCGCGGCTAGCCGCGGTTTTCGAGTCGGAACAGTTACACACAACAGATTTGCAAGGTAACTGGGATTTAAACTTTAATGTTAAAAATAAATTTGATTTTACGGAAAATCAAAAAAAGTTTATACAAACCCTTCTTCAAGAAGACACAAAAATAGTTTTTGCTGATGGGTTCGCCGGGACAGCTAAAACGTACTTGTCTGTTTTTGGTGCTTTAACTCTTGTAGCAACAAATAAGATGAGTCAAATAATATATTTGAGGAGCGTTGTAGAATCGGCAAATCAAAAAATCGGTCACCTTCCAGGGCAGTTAGATGAAAAATTCCTTCCTTATTCTTTACCGTTAATGGATAAATTGGATGAACTAGTAACAAAGACCACAGCTAACTCTTTGTTTAAAAAAGAATATATTAAATGTTTACCTGTAAATTTTACTAGGGGGTTAACATTTAATAAATCAATGGTAATAGTAGATGAAGCTCAAAATCTTACAAAACAAGAAATAACAACCATTTTAACAAGGTTTGGTGAAGGGTCCAAATATGTAGTCATTGGTGATTCTAATCAATCAGATATTAATGGTAAATCTGGGTTTTCTTCTATCATTGAAGCATTTGACAATGATATAAGTAAGACCCACGGTATATCAGCGTTTTATTTTGGAAGTGATGATATAGTTAGAAGTAAAATATTAAAACACATTGTTCATGTATTATCAGATGTTTAATCTTTTTGAATTTGTAAAAGTTCTTTAATAGCGTCTTCTGGAGAAACTATATGAGCCTCCGGGTGATCTGTACCTTTATCAAATGGTTTACCTATTTCAGCCATTTTTGAGAATACATCTCCTGCTAATTTTTCAATTTGAGGGTCTTTTTCTCTTTCTATCATTACCCTCTTTTAGGTGCGTAAGAGTCACCCGGTTTGTCTGATGCCCAACTGGTACCATGGAAAGGGTCATTATAATCACCCGTTTTCGGACCTGGCCCGGTTCTTGCACCAACAGATTTTGTTCTTTTAGCACCGGGTAAATTACGTTGAATTTCATCGGCTTTAGCTTTAGTTAGCGGGGTTTCAACAGGAGCTGCAGCTTCTTTTGCTTCGATCTGAGCATCAGCCATCTTTTGTCGGGCTCGCTTTATATTTTCATCAATAGGGTCATCAGATTCGCCTAATTCATGACAAGGTGTAGATTTTTCAAAATCTCTTGGATTAGCTTGTGGACCGCATGCTTCTGCTTCTCTATATGCATCCCAATCTACCTCTTCATTATATCTCATTGTTTGAGTAACTATCCTAGTAAATACTGCACTATTATCTTCATGCTCAAAGACTTCAACCTTTTCAACCCAACACCTATCATTAGTAGCTGCTTTAATAAAAAAGTCTGCGGTGTCATAACACCACTCAGCAATTCTTTCAACACCAGTACCATTTGACATAATCCTCAAATCACATGCTCCGGCTTTTTCTAATTCTTTAAAAATAGGTAATGCAGGGTCACTAGCTGCAATACAAGTTGTATGATCAAATTGATTTTTAAACTTTTCTTTAAGACCCTTTAACCCACCAAAATCTACCACCCAATTATTTTCGTCTAGTTCACCAGCGGCAAACCAAAATTTAGCTGTAAGTCTATAACCGTGTAAAAACCTGCAATGAGAATGATTAGCTTGCGGCTGTCTAAAAGCACAGCTACCCAATTCAATAACCTTAGTACTCTGAAATTTCATTCCTCTATTATAAATTAGGTACAAATAGAGTCAACTTATTTCTTAAAAATAGGCGGTAAACCATAAAGAGTGTCGTCTATTTGATCTGGACCGTATGTGTCTTCATCACCATCCAGCTCTTGAAATTTATCTGAAGCTTCTTCTGATTCTGAGGGATCGGATGTGTACGTGTTACATTCACATATTCGTTCACCTCTATCGTTGCTAGCAAAACTTAAATGTATTTTTGGAGCAACACACCTATTACCTTTAGCCCAATAAACACAATCATTACATTCACACACAACATCATCTAATGGCGGACCGTGGCCAAGTCGAACACCACCAGTAGGGTGGTCTTCATCTTCATGATGCATTTCTGATAACCGTTGTATTGCATTAGAACTAGTATCAACATACATACTAGCTACCTCATCCATTTTTGAGTAAGATATAGCTGCTGCTTGTTTTTGAGCTGCTTTTTTACTTTTTGGTTTTGAAGTGCCTATTTTTCCAGATTTTTTATAGGCTCCCATTAACTCAGATATATTCTGATGTAATATTTTATCAGTTTTTCCTTTTTTAAGCGGCATGTCTTAACAATGTTTTATAAATTTTTAGAAGTTCCGAATCATCTACCCCACCTTGTTTTAAATAATGCTCAATGTCGTCAATATCGTTAGTATTTCTTATCTGTTCAAATTCTTTCTTACTAATCTTATCTTTTAACTTCTTAGCAATGTATTTTTTGAACATTTTAATTGAATTAGGTCTAGATGGGGTTAATACAGGTTTTTTAACGTTAAATATACCAGGTAACGGGCCACCGGGTAGTAAAACTTTTAAAAGGGGTGGTAACCCGGGACCAGCTGGTCCACAATTTTCATGACTTAACTCTTGAAGTACAAACCCTTCATAAGCTTCAGATTTTTCAAACCCAGAATTTAAAGTAGGATCTACTTTGAACCGTATATATTTCAAGCCCTTGTTCTTTAAACATTCGGCTAATATAATGTCAAAGCTTTTCATCATATTAGTATTTAATCAATTTCTATAATTAATAATGTCTAGTATAGTTGTGTAAAACGGTTTTTGACCACTGCTGGTCCAGCAAGACTCATCTTCTTTATCATGGCCCCACGTATCAAACCAAAATAAGTTATAATCGTATTTTTCTGCAATAATACTATAATACGGTTCTTCAGTAAAGGGATGTACTTTGTGATTATCAGTAAAAATATTATATAACTTCATATACAAGGGAATTATTTTGGTTTCTAATTCTTCAAATTCACCACCGAATATAGTACCCACGGTCCAAAACGGGTATTCAGCACGAGGTTCATCTTTTATCTTTTTTGTTACATTTTTTCGTAACTTAAATGTAGTTTTATCTTTTTCTTCTTCTTTATATTGGTTACCTACTTTTTTCCAACCCATTTGTTCATCAAGCACCTTAGACACAAAATGTTTATGTTCTGGCCAATCAAATTCACTCAAACGATCATTACAAACATTTTGTGTTAAATGAAACCACTTCTTATTTTCCCAAATACGTTTTAACCCATTAGTAAACTTAGGGCTAAAAATATTCTTTTTATTACTAGGGTAATAATGGGTATCTGGATATTCTTTTTGCATAGCACCATTCATACTGTAAACATACTCTGCACCACCTAGAGAAACCGGGATTTTACACCATTCCGTTACACCAGCATCAACCCAAACAACCCTATCACACCCCCATTCGTTATCTTTTGCATTTCTGCACCATATGTACTTCCAATGACATAAAAGTTCACATCTCGGACTATACATGTATTTCTTACCATCGTCTTTACCATCTTGAAGATCACGCCACACAAAATCGTTCTTTGTTTCTAAGATTTCATAAGATCTTGGCCATTCAAGCAAATCCAAGCCGATAATTTTAAATTCTTTAAAATATTTTTCTACTATTTTGGTTAATAACTTTACACGCCACGGCCAACAATATAAATGCATAGGCATACCAAAATTAGCAAGATTTTTTAATGAAGTTTCATATAATTCTTCATCATTGTCTTTTCCCCCTAAAAGCCAATCAGATCTCGCATCATATACACAAGTAACTAATATCGGTTTCATTATTTAAATTTATAGCCAAAATTCGTAAAATCATCTGTATATTTTTTGTTTATGGTTTCTATGGATTTTTGTGATAATTTATCCACGCAGCTACCACAGTTAACCGCTGACTTATTATGATGACCTAATTCAGGGTCAATACCTAATTCTACACACATGTTTTTAAAATCATCATTTAACGATTCAAACTTTAAAACATAATCATATTCCGCTCCTATAAAATAATCACTTTGTGGTAATACATGATCTGATAAATAGCCTGTTATACAAAATTTACAAATCCATATGTAAAAATCGTCGTCATTAAATGTTGAAACATTGTTCCTAAAAAAATATTCAGAAATAGATCTAGTATAAGGGTTTCTAACAATTGTAAATTTTTTATAATTATTAAACCAATTTTTATACAAATCTTTTATTATATCTGGAGTATAATGTTGTGGGGAAAACATTGTATTTTTTGCTGGAAAGAGCAATTCATCATGCCGATAGCAGTTAGAATAAGAGTGATCTAAATGAAATTTTTTTTCAATTGATGTACCACCAGTTTTGGGGATATGAACAAATAACAGATCGTGCTCATGAATGAAAGGCATATTATATTTAAATGTTGAATCTAAAAGTAAAGATCATATAATATTTTTATATGTCTGAAAGAGTAAAAGAATTTTTATTACCAACTGCAAATAGTTCAGCTCCAAGAACAAAAGAAGAAAGAGAGCGAATAATTAACAAAGCATCAAAAGCGTATGAAGCATATCTAGATGCGTTGGGTTTTGATTGGAGAAACGATCCAAATAGTGATAATACCCCGATGAGAGTTGCAAAAGCTTTTGTTAATGATATGGCTGTTGGTTGTTATACAAAACCACCAAAGGTAACATCATTTCCATCAGATGGTTATGATGGTATTGTATTTCAAGGAGGTATTCCAGTAAAAAGTCTTTGTAGTCATCACCATTTACCATTTACTGGCAAAGCTCACGTTGCTTACATCCCGAGTCTGGACGGTAGAGTTATTGGTCTTAGTAAACTTAACCGAATTGTTGAATATTATGCAAGAAGACCTCAAATTCAAGAAATGTTTACTGTGCAAGTACATAATGCAATAAATGATATATGTGAAAAAAATGCTGGTGTAGCGGTTGTAATTACTGCTCAGCATACATGTGCATGTTTAAGAGGGGTTAAGCACGATGGTTGTGAGATGAAAACATCTAAATTAAGTGGTTCTTTTTATGATGATGAAAAAACAAGAGCTGAATTTTACCATTTTGTAAATTCAATGTAACTCTTAAAATTAGGTAATTTATTATACCCAACATATACGTCTTCAGTAAAAGAAATTATATTAAACCGATCTTGTCTTAAAGGTACGTCTATATTTGTTCCTATAATATTTGCCCAATACACCCAAACATTATCTTTTGGGTTCATTTTTGGTTCCGATATTAATGTTGCTTCTAATAACCCAGCTGGATTAGTTTGAATTGTCCCAGTTGGGTCTTTCTCTTGTGCTGCAGCTAGCTGCATACGAAGGGATGCTGTATATGCATCTCTTACCTTACTACTTTCATCTTGTAGAAGTTCTACTGTAGTTCCAACAGGGTGTTTGTGCACATAAATATTTAATTGACACCTTGACTAATATAACTAAATAATATAGTGGCAAAGAAAAAAGAAGACCAATATGGATTTGAGAAAGCTGTTTTAAAAGTATGCACTTTAAGAGAGAAAAATTTATGGGGACCGGCACATAAAGCGGCAAAAGATCCCGAAACAGGAATTGTAATTAAACAAAAACCTGCATTTTTTGTAATTCAAGACTGTGCTAATATTACAAAAAGATATTTGTTTATTATGTGTTACGGATCATTAACCGACCCAATTAGACAACTAAAAGGTAAAGTTAGTATAGAAGATATTGAAGATTTTGTTAGTAGAAGTAAAAATAAAGCTGATTATGAAACGAAGCAGCTCTTTAATCTAGTTTTTCATGATATTGCAGATTGGACACCGTCGCTCTCTACTAGTTCAGGTGAATTAGATATGACATTTGATGTAATAGATGAAGAAAATGTATATGGTGACTATGAAGCTTTAGGCAATGAAAGGCTTATAGAGATAGAGAAGCTAGAAGAACAAGAAAAAACAAGAATAGATCTCACTAATGATCAAGCTGTAATAGATAAATTAGTAGAAGTGTTTGTATTAGATTAATACTCATGTAGAGTTAAATTATCTACTTTTCCCATTGTACCTCTAACCATAACGTTAAAAGAAACCGTTACCCTATATTCATCTGCATCGTCAGGGTGTGGTATATAAGGATTCGCGGAATGTCTTAACCATGAAGGAAAGAGAACCATCGTTCCTTCTTTTAAATCTGGTTTAATTGTGGGTGTATAGTAAGGGGACCCTTCTTCTATAGTTTCAGGAAGAATAACAAAATTTTGATTAATGGGGCTATAAAATGCTGTACCGCCGTATTGATTAAATATCACCCCGTCTTTTGGGCGCGTTTGAGGATCTTTTACTACTATTATACCACTTAAAAAACTGTTAGGGTGGAAATGCTCAGCGTTAAAACCGTTTGGTCTATAGATATTAGACCACATTAAACTTATATCAAACGTCGGTATTTTACACTTTGTATTTTCTTCCCATAATCTACATGCATCAAAAATAATATCATTTAAAAAAGAAAATTCTTCACGAGTCTGTAAATTAGGGTTAGATTGATAAACATTTATTCCTTTATTCTTACAAAACCCAATTAACCTATCTAAATCATTAACTAAATGGTCTGCTTTATTGTGTGTTGAAGGATCATCACAATTTTTTTTATATTCTGCAGTGATTTCATCCCCTAGTCTTTTTATACAGTCATCACTTAAAGTAAAAAAGTAAAACGGTGTGGGAAATAAAGTATGTAGTTCGTGGTTTTCGATCACAACAAGATTTAATCTTGTTCATATTGCTTATCAACATCTATCAATTTGTCTATTTTTGATAAAAATATTTTACCTATCAACACAGCGTATTCATTTTCACTACGATCAGCTATTGAAAAAGGTATATCATTATATTCTTCATCACCCAATTTAATATCAAAGGTAACCACCGGGCGAAGTTCTTTATTCCCGGAACCGATATGAATTACAACTTCATCCACAACTTTCTTTTTTAGTTTTTTACCTCCGATTGTTTTTATAATTACATTATCCCCTCTTTTTGAAATAACTTCACCGTCTATTACGTTGTACGCCCCGTTACCTGAATCAATTTTTGCGTCTACCTCACCAATACCTTTAATATCTATTTTTTCCACTAGACCAACAACATCATCACTATCAACGTGTATTTCATTAACTATAAATCTTCTATAAATTTTTGAAAAATTGCTTATCATTATTTTTTTCTTGCTTCTAATATAGTTTTTCTTTCTTCTCTACATATCTTAACGAGATCAGCCAACGCTTTACGTGCTCTAGTAGATGCAGATTTATTATCTTTCTCCATATATAAATCTACATTCTTAATATAATTTGCTACTGTATCTAGTATTAATTGCTTTTGGGTGTCCATAATAGTATGTATAGTCTTCTTTTATTTATCAATCGCGGTTGATAGTTCTGAAGGGTTTACCCAACCAGACTCACTTCCTTTAGGTATATAAGGCCGGCCATTAACAGCTAATTTTTTTTCAATAGTTAAATCTTTCAATTTTTCATTAGGAACTATCATTTTTGTTGCTCTATCTGTCATATAAAACGTCGTTGACTTAAACCCCTTTCTTACAACTCTTGCTTGCCGGCCGCTAATATATATTATATCGTCGTTACTTATATTTGACCCTAAAAACACCAATATACCTTTAATAAAATTCATTATTAATTCTTTAGAAAAGAAAACGGTAGCTAAACCAATGGCAACCCAAAGATATTCAGTACCTAACTGTTTTATTGCTGTTTCTAAATGTTCTGTTGCGGAAGGGTTCACTTCAATACTTTTAATATATTTAATCCACTCTAGACCTTCTTGACTTCTAAGGAAATATATAAATAATAACAATATATGAAGAAGATATTATTTCTCATTTTTTCGGCTGCGTTAATGGCGCAGAACATCGTCGCTGATGACAAATTAAGCGTATCTGCAGAGTTAGGTTATTCTTCCGAACACAATATTCGGGGGTTAAATTATGCTAATGATTCGGTAGGTGTAGGGTTAAATTTAGCTCATGATTTAGGCTTTGCTCAAAGTTTTGGTGCTATATATAACATTCCAAGATCTGGTGGTTCAGATAGTGTTAATCACACTGTTTTTGGCCTAAGTAGGGGAGTTGACCTCGGTTCTTTCTCTTTTACAGGTACTGTTCAAGCACAGCATCACAATGCTGGTGTTGATAGTACTGAACTTGGTGTTGGAGCGGTCTTTGATCAGTTACCTGTAGTTGGGGATTGGGCAAATGTTGGTTTAACTTTGTGGGATAATCATGAACTTGATTATACTGGTTTAGTTGTTGACATTTCTGTTCCTTTTGAAGGTGTATTGATGGAAGAGCTCAAAATAGAGCCTTATGCTGACTTTGGAAACTTTGACGAATTTGATTATATCAAATTAGGGGTCGAGTTATGTTTTGATTGGGGTCAATGGACACCTTTTGTGGACGTTTACCACTTAGATGGTGATAACACACCATTGGTTGCTGAAGATGGCTGGACTGTTCAAACAGGTTTTAGATATGCATTCTAATTAAACAACTTAGGAAGTCAGGGGCTTACGAAAGTAAGCCCTTTTTTTATTCTCTATTACTTTTTCTTAAAATCCCCAGCTTTTGCTCTTCTTGCGAATGCTTTTCTACGAGGGGTGCAAGACGCTTTTGACATAGGTGTGCAATCACCCTTATGAGCCGGATCAACCCAACTTTCTGCATCCTCTTCGTTACGATCTTTATGCTCCAGTTTATGTATTTTTCTGGAAAGCATCTTTTGGTATTTTTTAACTGAACCGTAATTATCGATTGCATGACGTCTATCAGGGTTAGATCGAAGGGCTTTTAAACTCTCTACATCTCTTTGTTTTTCGCTTTCAGGTCCTTCTTCACCTTCTTCAGATGGTTCAGCTGATTCGGTATCATCTACCGAGCCGGTATATGTATCTTCTCCGGGGTCATCTGTATCACCATGTTGATTTTGTGTTTGCATGTTTAACACACCGCGATTGTATTCTCTTAAGAGATTGCTTATTCTATTATTAAAATTGATTTTCACTTGTCTATCCGTTTGTGTCCTTAACTATATTTATTAATATACGTATTATATAAATACTAATGATGGACCAAGACGACTTAAAAATACAAAAAATAATGGAATCTGGTGGTTTAGCATTTAATATGGGCCCGCAAGCTGGTGACTTTGCAGATTTTCCTCAATCTAATATGGTACAATTAAAACCGGCAGAAGATGATGAAACAGATGCAATGATGCAATTTGTAGACGAGTATATTAAAAAAGCTAAATTCTCGCAAAGACATATTAATATTACACCAGAAAGGTTATATGGACAGATAAAGGGATTTTTATTATCAAATGAAGTTTTTGCTGAGTTGTTACAAAAACAAGGTATGGAAGAGTTAATTAAAGATTATATTAAAAAAGCGTATAAACATACGGGTATGGATTTTAGAGACTATCCTAAAACCGATAATTAAATCGTCGTATTTCATTTTCTGATTTATTAGCCACATATTCTATAGACTCATCATCATAATACGTTCTATAATCTTCGGGATAAGCAATGTCAAATATATTTTTTCTTTGCTTAGTTATATTAACAACGGGCAGTTTAAATTTTTTATATTTGAATCGTTCACATATATCATCCCATGCTTCTTGAAGCTGCTCATATTTGTACCATTTGTCAATTTTAAATTCTTTATCATAAAATGTGTAATGAGACTGAGGACGATATAGTGGGGTTTCACCATTATATGTTTTTAAAAACCATTTAAAATTTTTATAATTTTCTATAGGTTCTGGATGTTCTTCTTTTACCCACCTATCTAAGTCTATCAAATTAAAATACAAACTTACAGCATGAGACCAAGGATTTCGCACAAAACAGAATTTCCAATATTTTATTAACTTATCAAATACTTTTTTAGTACCGGGTCCGTATTTTAAATCAGTAAAATTTCCGTGCATACCTAAATAAAATTCCCATTTGTCTTTAGTTGTAATTGTATGGGCACTAAAAGCAGTATGAATTGCTGTCCCGCCGGTTTTTGGTACATGGAAGAACAGTGCTTTTCGTTTATGATTTACATGCACAAATTAATTTAATTACTCTGGAAGAGTTGTCAATGCATTATATACGGCATTTACGACAGCTTCATTGTCTCTAAGTCTGTCAGGAATATAAGGTAATAAGTCTTCTATTGTTAAAGCATCTAATTTGTTACGTATATCAGATGCGCTAATTGGTGAATCTCCCCCAACTGGAGCAAAAACATCTATATCTAATTCTACACCCTCAGGGGCATATTTAGCTGCATTTTTATAACGTGCTGCATCTTCACCTTTCCCACCGACACCTAAAATAACTTTATCACCTGGTTGAGTTCTTTCTGCAAAATAATCATAAACGAATTTTACGGGTGACGGGTCAGTTACAAAAGTAATATTTCGAACATTTTCATTTTTAGCATAAAGTTCAAAAATCTCTTTTGCTGTTTTAGCAGGTATATATTTACCTTCTGGTGTTGTTCTTATACTTTTTGGATTTTGAGGGTCACTAATAACAACAATTACTCTGTCTGCTTTATTAGCATAGTATTTAAACATTTCAAAGTGACCTTTATGTGGGGGTTTAAAGCTACCAGGAACCAAAGCTACAGTACGAGAATTAACTTCTTTATCTGGTATTACCTGTTCGTTGTAAAAATATTGGCTAAACAGCTTCATGTATTAATATTTAGATAAAAACTCTTTGTATTTGTGTTCGAAACGTTTATCAAATAATTTTAGAACTTCTTGTATATAATCAACGCACATTTCATCCCTATTATTAGTGTTTACAAATTCAGGCTTAGCCGCATATTTAAAAATAGAAAAGTCAGGATTTAGTGGAAAGGTTCGAATAAAATCTTCAAGGTCTTCTCCAAAAAGTATATCAAATAGAAATAGTTCTATATTATAAAATTTTTGCAATATATTAATAAAAAATTGATAACGTAGATTTAGTAAAGCTCTTTTTTCATTATCATATACACTATCCATATATTCTTCATACGCGATTTCTAATTTTTTCTTAACCTTATTTCTTTGATAATCAGAAGGTACTAATGAAGGTGGTATTTGTTTCCAGTATCTAGATCTCCAAAGATTTACGTTATTTTTTTCAATTATATCACTAGGGGCTCTGGTTATTTTTATGGACGGTACGGCATTTACACCAAATTCAGTATCACGAATCGTGTTAAAGACCAAACCATCTAACGATAAACCAATACCTTTCCTATCTAAAATTAAATCAGTTAAATTTTCATTTTGGTATGTTATTATTTCAAAACTTAATTTTTTACTTGCATTAATTGCTTGGAATACAATAGGTCTATTACTAGTACTTTGCCCTCCATAAAATACAAAATGACCAGGTTTTAAATTTACATTTTTTCTTTTTTCTACTTGCATTTCAGGGGTAGAATTTCTTAATGAATATAATTTAAAGAAGCTTTCACACATAAACCCTTGCTTACAAAATCTTATTTCATTAAAGCGAGGATAATATTTTTTGTCTTTTTTAGGAACAGCATGGCCGATGGTATGACATATAAGATTTTTATATACCGGTTCACTAGTATAAAACCAATCGGGTTCTACATTTTGTTCTCCAAAATAAAAATTTTCTTCCTTTTGTAAATATACCCAAATATTGTTTTCATCAAAACCTTCATCACGTATTTCGTTTTCTATTTTAGATTTAATTTCCGGGTAGTGCCCATTGACATAACATTCAGGTATTATAATAATTTTTGGTTTTAGTTTTTTTATTTCTTTAATAAAAAAATACCAATCTATTTCATGTATTCTACCCCCTAATTCGGGAGCAATATAACCCCCCATACTGTGTTCATACACAACAGGTCCAGAATCTGTTAACAGATAAATCGTATCATAGTTAAATATAGTACAATCAGGTGCATGGAATTGGCCAACTCTAGGATGATATTTTACAAAAGGCGTATGAGCCACATAATTAGTTATTATGATCTATTGGCATTACCACCGACTGCTTTACCGGGGCCAGGATACTTAGAATATGGGGTACCACCGGGGTCTTTAGAACTTGCTGCATAATTAACACTTTGAGCATTAGGGTATTCCATTTTACCACCACCATAATTTATACTAGGTGCTGATTGATCGTCTTCGTCAGCTGATCTAAATCTGCTATTCATTCCATCTATAATAAAACTACCCGTTATTTTATATGGAGGTGATCCCGCCACTACAATACCTTCATGGGAATCTGTTCCACCCAATTTACTAGTATAGTTACTCTTTATTTCATTACCCATTACTACAGTGGCGTGGTAAATAATGGCACCATCCACTGCTTGTTCGATATCTGTTTCTTGATATAGTTCGTTTAAAGGAACTTCACCATTTAAAACATTTAAATAATTTTGTTTGCTTACTGCGCCGATTTTTTTTCCATCAAGACCTTGCAACATATAAGAATATGGATTTACTGAATGACTTAGCCAGGTACCTAAAGGTTTTGTTTCTGATTCATCCAGTGCAAAATTTACTGTAAACGGGGTTGATAAAACTTTATTAAAATTAGGCTCTCCTGATTTTTCTACTTCAGCTTGAGTTATGACATCAAATTTAAATTCTTTTGCTACAGGTTCTACTTTTTTTGCTAATTCGTCTAATGCTTTATGATCAAAAGGTATTGCTTTCGATGACCCTTTCTCTAAAGTAGTTGCACCTGTAATGGGGTTTTGTAACTCCTGTCTTGGTATACCAGGGCGAACTAATTGCCCTTCTCTATTATGTTTTTCTAAAAACTGATTTATACCATGTAATGCTAAGAAATCTTGATCTCCATAATCAATTACATTTGTATGGCCTTGAACAAATTCTGCATTTATAAATTTTGTGGAATCGTCCCATAATCCTAATTCTTCGAGTTCAGGTTTAATAACAGGTAAAGATTGATTCATTATGGTTAATATTGTATTGCCAGCGTTTATCATTCCATGCACAGAACCGTCTTTAGTAACAAATCTATCTTGCAATTTATCTATTGTAACCCCATTTACATCTAATTGTGATTGAGAACCTCTGTCTAAAGCAAATTGTCTTTGACCGTGTTCGTTTTGAATAAGTTTAATACTAACATTAGTACCATCTATTTTTACAGACCCACCTTCTTTATCTAATATTTTTACCGTGTCTTTAAATTTATTTTCTAAATCATTACCTGTTTTTACGTCAGGAAGATCAAAAGGGTGAGCCATATGACCGGCCGCACCACCTTCATTTAAGAGTCTTGATATTTTATATGTTTCGTATATTAACTCGTGTTCAGATGTCATTGTATTTATTTTTACCCCGTAAATGTAAACTGTACTCCTTTGCTTCTAGGGTCGACAGATAACCCTATTTTTAGAAGACCGTTACTAATTAAGCGATCAATAGTATTATAGTGGTTTAAAACCTTCTCTTTTAAATTTTCACCCGGGAATGCTAACGGTAAAGCTTCTTTACTAGTAGAGTTAACCAAAAGCATAATAGGAAATTCTTCTCTGTTGTGATATAAAGCAGAATGTATTGTAGCTACAACAGTATCTAAAGCTCCTTTATCTTCGTTTGCTAATCTTGACAGTAAATCGTCATCTACTATTACGTTTAATGCTTCTCTTAACTGGCTTTCTTCTTGTGAATTAATATCTTCGTTTGCTAATACAACAAACCCATCAACTATGTCATCTTTTGTTAGTCCCCAGTCACCCATGAAGTATTGTTTAACTACATCACTCCAATGATAATCTTCTTCATTACCGGGCGTAATGGTTTTTCTGTCTTTAGAATGTTGAAATTCTTTAAATGTTTTTTCTAGGCCAGGTTTTGAGTTAGAACCTTGATTTAATTTGCTAAGCGCTGTTTTTACCTGAGTTGAAGGTAACCCAGAGCTATGAATCATTTTTTCAAGATCTAATTTACTTGTATAAAAGTCGTTATTATCAATATTTTTTATATTTTGTGGGTCTGTAAATTGTTCAACATAATCAGATATATGATGTAAAATTTCTTGAGTACGTTCAGTAAATTTAGGATTACCTATCAACGAAGAAATATACCCCTTTAACTCATTTATACTCTTAGTTAGATTTAATAAAAATTTCTGTATTTCTCTTCCGGTATAAATGTCATGACCTTTATCCTTTAACATTTTTGGAAGGATTTTTCTTGCAGACACTACTGTCCCTCCCGATTTACCGGGGCGGCCTTGCGTCCCTTTTACTTCTACTTCACCAATACCATCTATATATAAATCTCCTTTTTTACCTTTTACGGCATTAGAAAATAGTGTTGCTACTAATTCACCTTTACCTACATTAACATTGCTTTGTTGAAAATCTAATGCATATAATCTATCTAATAGCTGTCTTGTGTTGCCTTTAAATACCGGGGATGCAACTTCTTCCAAACTATCTAGATAATTAAATGAACTATTATTAACAACAGCATTTTTAATTTGATCCCCAAACCCGGTTAAATTCTTTTTATTTTTTATTAGGTGTTTTAACTGATTTGCATCTATATCATCAGGTATGTCTATAAATGATTCTATTGCGGGTAATAAAATTTTATCATGATAATCTTGGTCTTTCATCCCAGACGACCAATGACCTGAGTTCACTAAATTTTGTAACAAGTCTTTAACCCCGCCTTGATGGTTACCAATATCTTTTTTTAATCTATTCAAAAATTTATCATCCACATCGCCTATTTTTATTGGTCCGGCTTCTTCATCGGCAAACAATATCGCCCATTCATTAATTGTCTGTCTAGGTAATAGTGTTACCGTTTGATCTATATTGGCATACACGTCTTCAAGTGATCTATACTTTTTCATTAGTAATTAATATCAGGGTCGTCAGTGTAAGTGTTCAAATAATTTCTTATCTTAGATAACATCGCTCTGCCGTTATTTTCGTTAATTTCATCGTCAAGCAATTCCGGTGGTATAGTACCTTCAGTAGGGTTAACAATCAGTGCTTTTAAAATAAGACGTATAAGTTCCACTTCACCTTCGGATGTCAGCTGTTTAATCTCAGGTTCAGGTTCTGTTATTGTTTCTGTTTCTTGAGTAGCTACCATCTCACCACCAGGTGGAACAGCAGCTGGGTCAATACCAGGTGCAAGTGGTGCCGGCGGCACCTGTTCTTGCAATACATTGTGCTTATTCTTTATTAATTTAAAAAATTTACTTTTTATTTTCATGACAATTTACTTGTTACATCCTTTATTTTTTGTGCTACCTTACCATGAAGCTCTTGTGTGGCTTGAGCAACCTCAGGAGATTTTAATTGCTTACCTAAGGACAAAGCCTTAGATAAGGCTGATGCATTTACACCATCAAAATCTTCCCCTTCTTGTTGTGTTTCATCTGTAGCCCCTTCTAGATCTTCAAAATCTTCATCCTCAGAATATTCTACCCCACCAGATTTAAGTGCTTGTTTTAGATCTAAATACGTGTGTTGATATAATTTCATTAGATCTGGGTTTTCTCCGTATGTGGTTGTGCCTAAGGCATTATAAGCAACTTCCGCTGCTCTTTTTAAAACGTCTTCACTGACTGGTATCATTTTCGATTCTTGATCACTAACGTATCTACCATACCCTTCATTTATAGCTTGATCAAACTTCATTTTATATATTTATTTAAATATCATTTGTTTTGTTTTTATATTATCAAAATAATCATTAGAGAGAAATGTTAATTGATATTTGTTCGCGAATTTCTTAACTTTTTCAAAAGTGAACGATTCTATTTTAAATTTTGATATGGTAGAATATATTTTTAATACTGTACCTTTTGCTCTTCCGTCATTTTTCTGAATTAATTCTTTAAAGTAAGCTAAGCTTCTAAGTGATATTACTACTTTAACGGGTAATACATGTCTTAACTTAACTAACAACTTAGTTAACAAACTTAAATAATCTTTTTCTGGTAAATAATGCAAAATTTCACTTTCATAAAATTGAGTGTTGTTAAAATATAATACTACCTTGTTGTGTGATTTTATTTTGTTTATATATTCCACAATTCCTTTTATAGAGTGATGAAAAAATAGCTTTTTTATATCTTTATTCTGAAAATTTTTCTCTTTAAATGTACTAAGTAGCTCGTTACTATGTATATCATCAATCAAATCTTTTTCAAATTTTTTATGTATATCTTGAAAATCTATTAAGATGATATTATGTTCTGGAAGTATAAACCTCACCCCTATATTGTAACTTATTACCTATTGTTAATCAACTTTTTTAATCTTACCCAATCTTAAGTTAATAATTCCGTTGTAATACTCTTCTTTTAATAAAACATCATTATCAAATTGCATTTTAGCTTCATAATATGCAAGTTCACTTTTACTTTGACAAAACCTTAATATTTCGAATTTAAACTCGTCTTTACCTAACTTTTGAATATCTTCATTTAACTTATCCGATGAACCTGTATATATTTTCCAATCTGTTTCTTTAACCACATGTCTTTTATTTTTTCTACCCTTAAGAGGTGGTCGCTTAAGAATTGTAGTTGATTGTTTCTTTCCGATATATTTTCTGTCGTTGGTTGTATTTGTTATCTGGTAAATAAAACCGTAGAACGTGTTCGGTATCTCTTTCTCTTCGAGATTATAAGTCCAGTGACCGTAGTTATCCACCAAATAATTTATTTCTTTTTGGATTTTGTTCTACTCTTTTTCTTCTTCTTTTTCTTCTTTTTTGATACACCGGCTCGTTTTTGCATTGCACCTAGAGCAAAAGGCCTTCTAGCATCACCAGGTGCATATAAACCCGGACCAGAAAAATGAGATTGATCCCAACTACCTAGCACACCACCAGAGCCAGCGACGTTACCGCCGTCTTCTTCTGATAATAAAGCTCTTAAAAATGAGTTTTTATAGATTGACATTAATAGATGTAAGCAATAATATTTATTAGATGAATGATATATTAACTAGTTATCAAAAAGAACTAAATGAACAATTAGTTATAGATGAATTTACCTTAAAGGATGTGCAATTACAGTTACCAGGAAGGAGACATTTATGGGTAGGTAGATTAATGAGGCATAAACATGAATTAAATCAATTAAAGAAAGAAAAGACCGAAAAATTAATTGAACTAACAAAAGTAATACAGGAACAAAGCAATGTTCGTTTATCTACACCAGCAGCTGAAAAAGTTGCTGCAAATACAGATAACATAAAAGAATTAAACAATAAAATTCAAGAACAGTATGTGTTAATTGAATATCTTGAAAAAGTAGAAAAAATAATGAGCTCTATAGGATTTGATGTAAGAAATATTATAGAGATACAAAAATTAGAAACACAGTGAACGACTTAAGATTAATTTTATTTGATATTGACGGGGTATTAACAGATGGTACCGCAGCATATAATCAAGAAGGGGAAGTGTTATGGAAAAGGTATAATCAAAAAGATATTACAGCATTAAGACGATTTACAAACGAACTTGGAATTAAAATAGCCTTGTTTACAGGAAGCTTAGACATAAATCCTGGGTTTTCTAAAAGAAGGAAGTTTGATTTACTCAATGTTGTGCACAGAAAAGGTGAAAACAAAGTAACAAAACTTAATGATATATGTTTTGATTATAATACACCCAAACAAGATGTAGCTTTTGTGGGAGATGATATACAAGACTTAGATATTATGAAAGAAGTTGGTTATGCTTTTTGCCCTGAAGATGCAATACCTGAAATACAAAAAATTTCTTGCGTTTTACCTGTAAAAGGTGGTGGGGGTGTTGCAGCTCACCTATTTGAATATATTAAAAACACTATTAAATCATAAAATGAACATCGTTATACCTATGGCTGGTAAAAGCTCAGCTTTTAAAGAAGTAGGAATTGATACACCTAAACCTTTTATAGATATAAAAGGAAAGTCAATGATTCAAAGGGCTTACGAAAGTATAGGCATTGAAGGTAATTATTATTTTGTTGTTTTAAAGGAACATGAGGAAAAATACAATGCATACAGCCATATACTTAATTTTTGCCCTAATGCAAAAATTCAATTTATAGACGAAGTTACTAGCGGCCCGGCAGAAACAGTATATAAAACAAAAGGCTTTGTTCCTGGTAACGAACCACTACTTCAAACAAACGTAGATCAAATATTAGACTGGGATCATAAAAGATTTTTAGATTTTCTTGAAGAAAAAGATCCTGACGGGGCAGTTGTTACTATTAATACATGTGATCCACACTATAGTTTCATGATGTGTGATGAAAATTATAAAGCTACACATTTTAAAGAAAAAGATGTTGTGTCAAATCATGGTTTGATAGGAACCCATTACTGGAAAACCGCAGATCTTTTTTATTCCTCTTTTATAGGTGCTACAAAAAAAGGTTATACTAAAAACGACGAAGTGTATGTGTCTTTAACATACAATGATTTACTAGACCGTGAATATACAATTATAGACTTTAAATTAAAACAACACGAAAAACAACATGTCGTAGGAAGCCCACATGAATTACAACTATATGAAGCCAAACTTTGATTGTACAATATTAGTGTTAAGTTCTGACACGTATCAACCTATTCTAAAAATATGGGATTTTTATCACAAGAAAAACTGGAAATGCCCTTTTAAGGTTTTAACAATAAGTAACAAAAAACAATATAAAAGTAAAGATATTGAATGTGTTGTAACTGGAGTTAAATGGGATGAAAATGCTAGTCACTTTAAACCCATGGTCTTAGAAGGATTAAAAAAGGTTTCTACAAAATACGTGTTATTCATGGTGGAAGACCAAATAATAGTTAACCCTGTTGAATCAAATAACTTTTATCATGCATTAAACTACATGGAAAGAAATGATATAACAAAATTGCGTTGTATATCAATGCCGGAACCTGACTTACCATTATTGGGAGTGTCCGAAGGTCCTATTAATAATATAAATTTTGGAACGATCTCAGAAAATAATGAATATAGGAATTCGCTTCAAGCAGCAATATGGAATAAAGACAGATTTATTGAATTATTAAAAAGTACTGAAGGTGATTTTTCAGGTTGGGTGTTGGAAACAGACCCTACATTAAGAAATTATTCAAAAAAATGGAACTACGTAGCTTGTAGACAAGGTAAAGGCGGTACATTATTAACTAGAGATGAAGGTCAAACAGATTCACCGTTATTGCAATACGTAGAACTTGTAAGGTGGGGTAAATTTGATAGTTTATACATCGATTATTTTAAGACAATGTTCGCGAAAGACAATATAGACATAACTACCCCAGAATATGAACTCTTTGGTGGTAATTTAGCTAAAGAAGACTTACCCCAATAATTATTGGGAGTGTCCGAAATATTTATTATTAGTAGAAATTTTGAAAGAGGTATAATAAATACATGTATGAAAGCATTCTTAAATTATGAATACATGATCACTCCCGGGATCTTAAAAATACTCGCTTATATTGGAGCCGGTGTTGCAGTTATTGTTGGGTTATTCACAGCATTTACTGCTGATTTACTTACTGGGTTAGCTATGGTTATAGGTGGTCCTATTGTTTGTCGCATTTACGCCGAATTAATGTTGGTTATTTTTGAAATCCATAAGGAATTAACGAAAATACGAAGCAAAAAGAGCAAATAATAGGGTTTTTTTGCTTAAATAAATTGTAATGAAAAAATTAACTAAAGTCGGGGTACTGTCCTTAGCAAATATTGCTGCTTTGCTGGGGGCACTAACAGGTGTGATTAAGGTTGTTGTTTTTCCTGTACTAGCTGTTATTGCTGGTGGTGGTTTAGGCGACTTGGACGCAGCAATTGGGACGATCGGAGATTCTGTTACAGCCAATATTAAAGATGTTATATCTTTTGGTGTTGCAGGTTGGCTCGGTGGAGCTGCATATGCATGGCTATTAAATGTAGTACTTGGGTGGCGTAAAGGATTAGATTTAGAATTTAAATAATGTTTAAGATCTACTGATAATTTAATTAAATTATCCCAGAACACCCTACCTAAATTTAGGTAGGGTTGTTTTTTCTTTATTATTTTTTCAAGCTTGAAAAATAAGGTAACTTCATTATAATTAATACAATGGTTGTTTTTGATTACGACAAAAGAAAACGTCAGGCCACAGTAAGAACTGAAGATCTTGGTATCATTCGAGAACATTTTTCTTTTGAAAACGAAGGCGCACGTTTTGCTAGACGGTATGGTAGATATATGCCGGCACGGACCTACGTTATAACCCCTGCAGGTAAATATGAAGTAGGTTTAACAGCAAATATAATTCAATATATTAAAAAAGAATTTCCAGAAAAGAAAATACATCTTGAAAAAAATATTATAGAAGCTATTAAGCCTCAAATGCTTCATGGTAATAACGGTAAACTTTCCTTACAATTAAGAGATTACCAAAAAGAAATTGTAGATGAATGCTTAGATAAAGGTAGGGGGGTGGTCATGCTAGCAACCGCAGGAGGCAAAACACTTACCATGGCTAGTATGTTAGAAAGAACATACCAAAAAACACAGCAAGAAACATGGAAAGTTTTAATTGTTGTTCCTGATTTAGGATTAGTAAATCAAACATTTGATGATTTTAGTAAATATGGTGTTTCATTTTCTTTCTGTAAATGGACAGGTAGCACCCCAGTAGATCTAACAAATAATGTTATTATTGCCAACCTGGGTATATTGCAAAGTGAAAAAACAGATTTAGATTGGGTTAAACATGTCGATGTATTAGTAATTGATGAATGTCATAAGGTCAGAAGATCTAATAAAGTAAATAAGTTGGTAAAAAGCATAATAACAGAAAACAAATTCGGGTTTACAGGGACCTTGCCCGATAATAATGCAGATCAATGGAATATAATTGGTAAAATAGGCCCTGTTATATATCAAAAAACCAGCTATGAACTTCGGTTGGAAAATTTTGTTAGTAGTGCAGTTGCACATGTAATTAAATTACATTACAAAACACAACCAAAGTATTCAATAGACATAACTGACCCCGGTATACGATATAGACAAGAATTTGAATTTCTTTTTGAAAACGCTTTTCGAAACACAGTAATTAAAAAATTAACTATGGGTGTTAAAAATAATTCACTAATATTAGTAGATTTTATTAAACATGGGGAAGCACTTTTCAAAGAACTAAATAATAACAAAGATGGAAAAAAAATATATTTCATTAGAGGAGAAGTAGATGTTGAAGAACGTGATAAAGTTAAAAGACTTATTGAGCGGGATAATAATATTGTTTGTATTGCTATTAGCAGGATTTTCTCTACTGGTATCAGCATTAATAATTTACACTACATTGTTTTTGCTAGTGGCGGTAAAGCTAAAATTAAAATCCTACAGTCGATCGGTCGTGGACTTCGTTTGCACGAAAGCAAAAACAAATTAGTTGTCGTTGATATAGCCGACCAACTACGATATGGTGAAGCTCATTCCGATAAAAGAATGCAATTATATACAGAAGAAAATATTAACGTTAAAATAAGTAATTTTTACGAAAAATAAATAGTTGAACTTAATATAAACAATAATATAATTATAGATAGCCATGCAAGCAAAGAAACCAAAAAATGGGGTAAAAATAAAACCCAAAAGTAAAGAGCATTACGTCAATTCAAAAGAATTTAAAGAAGCCATTGCCAAATATTATGATTCAGATGTTTGTGGTGAAGATCTAGGTGAAATGATCACAAAAATTGCACATGGTTTAAGTTATGCGCCTAATTTTATAAATTACTCGTATAAAGATGAAATGATTGGTGATGCAGTAGTCAAAATGTTTACTGCTCTTTTTAATAAAAAGTTTAATTTAGATGCATGCGATTCAAATGGTAAAAAGTACAACCCATTTTCATATTTTACTACAATTGCTTTTCACGCATTTATTAACAGGATTAAGAAAGAAAAAAGACACCATGAAGCTTTGAACGAATACAAAGAACGGGTGTATGAAGAAACACTAAACTCAAGTGATGAAGCTGAACAAAAAGTATATGTGAAACCTATTAGCGAAGATGACGCGTTGTATGATTAAGCATACTCTTTAAATTCATCCCATACTTTATAAAAACATTTTATATGTGATCTATCTTCATCTCCAAAATCAACAAAACTAGGATCACCTTTAACGTCGTGATTCCACTCTTGAAAATCTAAAGTAAACCAATTTCGAATTTTATAATATGCAGATAAAATTATTTCTTCTGTGAAAAAATCTGTATTAGGTGGTTTTGTATTACACAACTCTATTAAAGCTTTTTCATAAAATTCAAAAAATGATTTAAATTCCGATGGGTGTATTCCTATTACACCACCAACTAGTTGTTTTGAAAAATTGCTTTCGCTTTCTGACAACTTATATTCTTTTTGTAAAAATTGTTGTAGGGTTTTCACATGGCGTTGATTATACCACAAATTACCGTGCTTTATTCCTACAAACTTGTGTTTATCGATCAAATTATCTAAACCCTTTCCTATTAAAGGGGTATACATATTTTTCTTATTGTGCGGATAATAATGTTTTTTATTAAAAAAGTTATTTATTTCTACCCCGCCGCGACTAAATGGGTTAAGACCCCAATGAGTAACACCTGAATCTACCCAAAGAAAATTTTCTGTGTTATATGGATTGAGTTCAGCAACCTCTTTTAAAAAATACATTTTTCGGTGACATAAAATTTCACATCTTGCATGGAAAAATCCGGGTTCATCAGGGTTTTCTTTTTGCTTCTTTTTCGTTTCTGCTTTTGACCACCTAATAACTTTTTTTCTATGTGCAATAATTTGCTTCTTGTATTTGAAATCCCCTAATTCACTTTGGATTAGTTTATGCTTATTAGGTACACCAATAGAATCTAAATAATCTACATATCTTTTTAATTTAGGGTAGCCTTGTTTATCACAATATATGATCGTTGGTAAACCAAAATTGTATATATTTTGAAAAGAAGAAAAATAGTATTGTTCTCTCCAACACCTACCGCCGAGCTCCCCTTCTCTGTCGCTATAATAAATCCCTGTTACTAGAGTTGTACTCATTTGTTAATATTATATTATATTTAAAGTGGCTTCTATAGAATTCAAACAACCAAAAATATGCTGTATTTCCGACGTTCATCTAGGGGTCCATCAAAACAACAGTAACTGGCATAAAATTCTTCTCGACTGGGTAAGATGGCTAGATAAAAATTTAAAACAAAAAGGAATAAAAGACATAATGATATGTGGTGATTTGTTTCATTATCGAGATGAAATTGCTGTTAACAGTCTTCAAGTAGCAAAACAATTTTTTGATATACTTACAGACTATAACATCATAATGATCACCGGGAATCATGATTGTTATTATAAAGATACAAGTTGCGTTAATTCTTTATCTCTTTTTAGTGGGTGGGAAAACATAACAGTAATCGACACCCTTACAACAGAAGAAATATATGGTAACCGCGTTACTTTCGTACCGTGGGGTGAAGATATCAAAAAAATTCCTAAATCTGATTTAATATTTGGGCATTTTGAATTGACCAACTTCAAAATGAACAACTTTAAAATATGCGATCATGGTGATAGCCCTGAATTTCTTCTTAAAAAATCCAAAATGGTAATATCAGGCCATTTTCACTTAAAAACAGAACGTAATTTTAACGCAGGCAAAATATTATATCTGGGTAATCCCTTTCAAATGGATTTTGGTGACGCTGAAAGTGAAAAAGGTTATTATATTTTAGATTTTAATGACATAACCAATCCTGTATTTTACATTAATGACATATCACCTGTTCATAAAAAACTTCTTTTGAGTGAACTTATTAAATTCTCTGGTGTTACCACAAAATTAAAAGAATTAATAAAAGGAAACATTATTAAGCTAGTTATAGACAAAAATATTCAAGCAGATGATTTAGACATCATAATGGTTTGTTTAAACAACTTAAAACCCTTTTCAATTAATGTTGATTACGAAATTAACTTCAATAAATTTTCAGTAGAAGGCGAACTGGAATATGAATACTCTGGTGTAGATTATGAAACAGCAATTACAGACTTTGTTAACATGCTGGACATTAATAATAAACATGACGTTATTCAATATACAGTAGACTTATATAAATCATGCAAGGAATAGGCATAGTATTATTCACGTTAGGTGGTAAAAACTTAAAAAAAGCATTACGCGGATTGACTGACGTTTTAGATAAAACAGTTGTTGTTAATGATGGTAAAAATATAAACCCAGATGATAAAACATTATTGGGAGTGTCCGCGGACTCTAACATTAAAAAATTTATTAATACCGTATATGATAAGTACCCAAGTGCTTGTTATAATATTGGTATTAGAGAATTATTAAAAGATGAATCAGTAGAACACATTTTTATTGTAAATGATTCTATAGAAATATTAGATGATACATTATTTCAAGATTTTATTGACGTTTATGAAAAAACTAAACTAAAAGCACTGTATCTCTGTAGAGATGAAGATGATCCTAGGGGTCAATTCAATAATGTTAGGTTAACTGTTGATTTGGGTGACAATGAACTAACATTAAACATGGGAACATCAGGATCACTGGTGTATTTACATAAAGATGTGTTTAGAAAGTGTGGTTTCTTTGATGAACGATATAGGGCCGGTATGGAATGGTCAGATTTTTCATATAGATTGTCTCAACAAAACTTATCCACACCATTTTTATGGTTTCCGCATGTTAAGTCGGTAAATGACAAGTTAATCGTAAATGATAACAACGTTATGTATGAAGAAAACATAGAAGACAGAATTTTACGAGGAATGAAGCTTTTTCACATGAAATTTAAGTGTCAAATTCAAGATTTAATAGATACATACTCCAAAAAAGACGTTATATCTAAACTTAAAAATAAAAGTAGACCTTCTTAGAAATATACTATAATATTAGATGACAATCTATGAAGCAAATCTTCTTTGAAGAGGTAACAATACAAAACTTTTTATCGGTAGGGAATCATGATGTAAAGGTCCAATTTAACACAGGATTTAACATTATAACCGGTTCTAACAAGGACAAAGAGGATAGACGTAACGGTGTAGGTAAAAGTACTATTGCTGATGCTATAAATTTTGCTATTTTCGGGTCTACACTAAGAGATTTAAAAAAAGAACTAATCCCAAATAACTTAACCAACGAAACATGTTCGGTAATATTGAATTTTAAAGTTATTACCCCTCTAGAATCTAATTCTTATGCAATAAACAGAACCCTTTCTCCATCTAAATGCTATCTATATAAAAACGAACAAGATATTACAAGAGATTCTATCATTAACACCAACGAATATATAAAAGATTTGATAAACTGCTCAGAAGAAGTGTTTCAAAATTGTGTAATAATGACTGTTAACAATACGGTACCCTTTATGGCAAAGAAAAAGGTAGAAAAAAGAAAATTTATTGAAGGTATATTTAATTTAGAAATTTTTAGTAATATGATTTCTAATTTACGTAATGATTACAACGAAACTAAAAGAGATTTTGATATAGAATCCACACGATATGATGAAAACAATACTACACTAATAAACTTTAAGCAACAAAAAGAAACTGCATTAATTCAAAGAAAGCAAAAGGTAAAAAAATATAAAAACAGACAAGAAGACAATAAACGAGATTTATTAGACATAAGAAGTAAACTAACAGACATTGAAGCAGCTGTGGTTGAAGAAAATGAAAAGTTAATACTTAAATTTGAAGAAAAAATAAATCAAATCTCAGAATCTAAAAGTGAATTAAGAGATAAAATTAGTGAATTTAAAACAAACTGTAAACAATATAAAAACAACTTATTAATAATAGGTACAGATGAAGAAACGTGTCCTACTTGTTTAAAGCAAGTAACTAATGATGATAGAAGACATATTCAAAAAGAAATTGAAAACGAAAAAAATAAAATACAAAATTTAGAAAATATCATTAAAGAATATACATCTAATTTTAATAAACTAGTTTCTAATGAAGATAGACTAAGAAAAGGTATTTTAAAGTTAAGAAAAAATATTAAACAAGCTACCGATGAATTAACCGAACAAAAAGTTTTAAAACAACAAGCAAAACAATTATTACAGTGGCAAAATCAATTAAAATTAGATATTAAAGAATTAAACTCCGATGACTTTGATCTCGACAATATTATAGTCGATTATCTTAAAAAAGTTAAAGAAATTAAAACTAAACTAGATACAGTAAAAATAAAAATTAATATGCTTGACGTTGTTAAGTATGTTGTTTCAGAAGAAGGGGTTAAATCATATATTGTTAAAAAAATACTAACAGTATTCAATCAAAAGCTCGCATATTATCTTAAAAAAATGGATAGCAACTGTATTTGTATTTTTAATGAATATTTTGAAGAACAAATAATAAATGAAAAAAATAAAATATGTTCTTACTTTAATTTTTCAGGAGCGGAGCGTAAAAATATAGATTTGGCATGTTTATTTGCTTTTATGGATATAAGAAGACTTCAAGGTGACGTTGCATTTAATTTTAGTATATACGATGAACTTTTTGATAGTAGTTTAGACGAACGCGGGGTAGATCTAGTTACAAATATATTAAGAGAAAGAGTAGAAAAATATAAAGAATGTGTTTATGTAATTAGTCATAGAAAAGAAAGCGTAAAAGCAGCTACAGGCGAAGTAATATATTTAGAAAAATGTAATGGTATCACCCGAAGAGTTAAGTATCAAGAAATTGATAAAGAACTAAATTAAAATAAATACTAGCAATGTTTCAAGCCCCGTTTCAACATGGTCAACCTTTCGGAAATCAAAATCCGTTTCAAAATAATTTTGCTATGAAAGGTGCTAGTCAGCAAAACCCTCAAGCTACCCATAAACCCAAGGACGGAGCCGGTCTCCCTCGGTTTATGAATTATGTTGCTGATTATGGTGGCTGTGGTTTCTGGAGAGTAATGTGGCCAGAATATATTTTAAATGCAAGTAACAAATGTATGGTTCATACAAGTACTTGTATGACATTAGACCCTCAACATTACAGAAATGCTAAAGCACTTAAAATACAACGACAAGCATCTCCTGACCACTTAAAGTTCGCACAACATTTAAAAAGTATTGCTTCTCAAATTGGGTTTAAAATGATATATGAAATCGATGATATACCATTCAGGGAAGATATCCCAGATTATAACAAATATAAATTTGCTTTTACTGACGACAATATAAGAGAAGGTATTCAACAGATTATGGAAATGTGTGATGAAATGACCGTAACTTGTCCGTTCATGAAAGAATATTTTTCAGAAAAATTAAACGACGTTAATATTACTGTTATTCCCAACTATGTACCCAAATTTTGGATGGGTAATTTTTACAATAGGGACAAGATAGAAACAGATTATGAAAAATACAAACACAAACCAAGAGTTATTTGGTCAGGTTCCGGAGCTCATATAGATGTCGATAGAAGAGTTAAGGGTAAAGATGACTTTCACCATGTAAACAAATCTATAAGAGACACAATTAAAGATTTTCAATGGGTATTTTTAGGAGCCATTCCACGAGAACTACACGACTTAGTACAAAACGGTAAAATAGAATTTCATCCATGGTGTGAACTTTATAATTACCCAGAAAAGATATATACACTTAATGGTAATATGATGGTAGCTCCCTTAATTGACAATAATTTTAACAAATCTAAAAGTGACTTAAAACATCTTGAAGGTAGTTGTTATGGATTACCGGTTGCTTGCCAAGATATATGTACATATGAAAATGCCCCGATTAAATTCAAAACCGGGGATGAAATGATAGACCAAGTAAAAGCAGTTTTGGGTAATGAAAGAAGATTTATAAAAGAATCGGTAGCTGGCCGAAATTTTGCAGAAACTAGATTTTTAGAAAAAGAAGAAAATATAGGTAAATTTTTTGAATCTTATAACTTCCCCTTCGGCTCACCGCAACGCAAATTTTTAAACACTTTAGATATTAATAAAACTTGAACCATTTGAAGAGTAACCTATAATTAACTCACATGTATAGGAATGTAGTTTATGAACCTTCTCAAGAACAAATGAGACTGTTTACTTGGGATGAAGATGGGAAAAGAATTGAAGTAGTTCAAAGTTACAACCCATATTTGTATATTGAACCAAAAGACAAAAGACATTCAAATGCAACGTCTATATTCAAAAGCCCTCTAAGAAAAGTTACATTTAAAAGAGAATCAGAAAGAAGACAATTTATTAGAAATAATCAAATTAAAAGATTATTTGAAAACTTACCAATCAAACAACAATTTTTGTTAGATAATTTTTGGCAAGTAAACGAGACAGACGAATTCACAAAACATCCCATAAAAATGTTGTTGCTAGATATTGAAACTTATTCCCCTGATGGGTTTCCTGATATTGAAAACGCCAATCACCCAATAAACGTTATAACGGTTCATGATAACTTGGAAAATAAATTTTATACTTGGGGTACTAAAGAATATACAGGTAAGGGTAAAAAGAATGTAAAATACACTTACTGTGAAACAGAAAGAGTATTGTTTAGTAAATTTTTAGATTATTTAGAAAATGATTATCCAGATATTTTAAGTGGTTGGAACTCTGAATTTTTTGATATTCCTTATATCGTTAAAAGATGCGAAAGAATTATGGGTGAAGAACAGATGAAAAGGTTATCTCCTGTAAAAAATGTATATTTTAGAAGTCTTCAAGGTGCCTTTGGTAGACAACAGATAAGGTGGTATATTGAAGGTGTTGCTTTGTTAGATTATTTGGATATATACAAAAAATTTGCGCCTTTGAGGCAATCATATAAACTAGATGCAATCGGAGAAGAAGAATTAGGTGAACGAAAACTAGAATTTGAAGGAATGGATCTTGCAACATTATCTGATAAAGATTGGAACAAATTTATTGATTATAATATTCAGGATGTAAACTTACTTGTAAGATTGGAAGAAAAGCTTCAATATTTAGGATTAATACGAATGCTAGCATATGTTGGGTGTGTTACATTTGATGCAGCAATGGGAGCACTATCTGTAATCAACGGGGCATTTTGTACTCAAGCAAGACACAAACAACAAATCATACCTACATTTATTAGAGGTGAAGATACTGGTAAGAACCCGGGTGCATATGTTAGTGAACCTCAACAAGGATTTCAAAATTACATTTTATCTTTTGATGCAAATAGTCTATACCCAAATGTAATGATATCATTAAACATGTCACCAGAAACTAAAGTTGGTAAAATTTTAGAAAAAACAGACAATCAAGTTGTGATGGAAATGGTGAACGGTAAAGTAAAGGAATTTACAATACCTAAATTCATAAAAATGATAAAAGATTATAAGTTAACAGTATCAAAAGCAAATATTGTATTTCATCAACAAGAAAAGGGTATTATTCCAGAAATTTTAGATTATTATTATAATAAACGATTAGTAATAAAGGATGAATACATTGAACTAAAAAAGAAACACGCAGTAATGAAAAAAAGAGACCCAGATTATGGACAAACTGGGATCGATGTACAGCGTTTAGGTACAAAACAACTTACAGTTAAAATTTTAATTAACTCAATATACGGTTACTTTGGAAATAAAAACGCTCCAATTGGTGATGATGATATTGCATCATCAGTAACACTAACAGGGCAAGCAGTAATCAAACAAAGTAATGTCATTATTAGAAACTATATTAAAAACAAAACCGGGTTGAGTGACAAAGAGTTGAAAGCAAATGATCCAATTATCTACAATGATACGGATTCATCATATGCATCAATTGAACTTTTGATTAAACATTTAGGGTTAACCTTTAAAAATGAAAAGGGGGAAGTCCATGATGACATTTATAAAATGGAAATTGAGTTAGTAAAATATTTAAATGATGAAATCATAACGTGGGGTAAGAAAACATTTAATAGTAAAGATTGTAGGTTTTTGTTTAAACGGGAATGTATTGGGGAAGTAGGTGTATTTTTGCAGAAAAAAAGATATGTAATGAATATTTTGGATGATGAAGGTGCAAAAATAAACAAAACAAAATATACGGGGGTAGAAGTGGTTAGAACAACATTACCTAATTCATTAAAACCTTATATGAAAAATGTCATACAAATAATGCTTAAAACGCAAGATTATCAAAAAACAAATGAAGCTATGGCTGAAGTATATGAAAAATTTAAATCATTACCTATTACAGAAATAGCAACAGTTATGGGTATTAGAGGATATGAAAAATACGCGGGGCAATGTGATGGAATGAAAACCGTTAAAGGTATGCCTATACATTGTAAAGCAGCATATTTTTATAATAAAATGTTAAAATTACATAAGCTTGATAAAAAGTATGAAAGCATTGCATCAGGGGATAAAGTGAGATATTTTTACATTAAAAAACCAAATAGGTATAATATTGATGCTATAGCATACAAATATGAATGGCCGAAAGAATTTGATGAATATTTTAAACCTAACTACGACAAAATATATGAAAAATTAATTTTTACACCTTTAGAAAGATTTTATAATGCGGTAAATTGGAAATGTTATTTACCTAATCAAGCAGTCCAATGTGACTTATTTAGTATTTTAGCAATATGAGTAAATCAGAAAAATCTTTCAGTTGACTTAGATTGAATACAGATAAAATAATTGTATGAATCTTAAGATTTTTGTTGATCAAGTCGGACGCACCGTTATCGGGGAATTGTCTGAAGAGACAGATGTAACTGTTGTCGTTAAAAACCCATGTACAATATTTGTACAACCCAATGAAACAGGACAATTACAGGTACAAACGGTACCCATGTTTTTTAGAGAATTTCTTACTGTTGAAGGTAGAGAAGAAGGTACATTTTGGACATTTAATAAAAACAATATTGTCCAAAGTACCTGTGCTGACCATCTGGATGAAAAGTTAATTAACCAATATAACGCCATAATTACTACTTTTGAACAAGCTGATGTACAAACGGAATCAGACGACGGACCAGAAGTGGTAAAATTATTTGACGATTAACAAAAACACTACATGAGAAAAAAGTGTATCATAAAACAACCAGCCGGGTTGGGAGATATACTACAATGTTTATATATAGCTGAAAGAATAGTTGAAAAGTATCAGTGCGATATTATATGGCCAGTAATATCACAATATAATTTTATATCTAATTATATAAAAAGAGATCATCTTGTATTTGTTGATGAATCCAAAAATTTTCCACACAAAGACATATACAAATCAAACTATCTTTACACTATTAATGACGATAACTGTATGTATATACCACTGCAATCCGCCGACCAACTATACCCAGATGAATTAATTGCTGTTAGCAAATATAAGATGGTGGGGTTGGATATAGATAATTGGAGCAAGTCGTCACATTTTATTCGAGATAAAAATAAAGAAGATAGTTTATACTACGATATTCTGAAGTTACAAGACGATACCGAATATGTACTGGTAAATAGTCTATATGCATCGCCCCCAAATTCTATGCATATAGATAATATAAAGACGTCAGGTAAGTACGACCAAGTAGTGGAATTATCTTACATATCAGGATATAGTCCATTTGATTGGTGTAAGGTTATGGAACAGGCGAGTGAAATACATATGGTAGATACGTGTTACACCTTTCTATTAGAAGCGTTAAGTCTATCCACATCGGATGTGAATATATATTCGCGCTGCAGAAAACCAAACGGACCAACATTTATACAAACTCAATGGCTATTCAAAAGTGATTTTAAATGGATACACAGCTAAAGGGCGCTTTTTTTTACTTGAATATAATGTTTTTTAAGTTATAATACATGAATGGCTAAAGACAGTAGTGTTCATAAAGAAGATATAAAAGATATAGAAGGTGTATTTGCAAGTTTAAATAAATTAAACCCTGAAGCGACATATTTGAGCGAAAATGCACTATCAAATGTTGATACTTGGTATGATACCGGTTGTTATGCATTGAATGCTATTATTGGTGGTAGTTGTGTTGATGGTGGTGTACCGAAAGGGAGATTGGTTGGGTTTTCGGGGCCTTCACAATCTGGCAAAACATATATTATTAATAAGATTTTAGGTAATGCTCAAAAAATGGGTTTACACCCTGTTATATTTGATACCGAATTTGCTGTAGATAAAGAAAGTTCAGAAGGAGTTGGGTTAGACGCAACTAAAACAAAATACGTCCCTGTATATACTGTTGAGCAATGCCGAAATCAAGTTGTAGCTTTACTAGACAGTATTGTCGAAAAAGGGTTACAAGGTAAATTTATTGTTAGTATTGATTCTTTAGGTAATTTAGCATCACAAAAAGAAGTAGAAGATGCAGCAAAAGACAAAAGTGCCATGGATATGGGTCTAAGAGCTAAACAACTCAAATCTATGATGAGAATACTTACATATAAAGCTGGTCTATCTGGTACAACGATTTTGTTTAGTAATCATACATATGAAAACCCAGGTGCATTACACCCTACCCTAGTTAAAACAGCTTCAGGTGGGAGCGGCCCACAGTATATGGCTAGTGTACTAGTACAATTGGCTAATAAAAAAGAAAGACAAGATGCATCTAACGAAGAGGATACAATATTACCAGAAGCTCGTAATTACTCGGGTGCAACATTAAGATTTTTAACCACTAAAAATCGGTTTGTACCACCATTTTTACAAGCTGAAATATATCTTAACTTCCGTACTGGTTTAGATAGGTACAGCGGGTTACGAGACATGGCTGTTAACCATGGGATACTAACGCAGACAGGTAGTACCTATCAAATAGGTATGGAGAGTAAGGACGACAAATTCAAACCGGGAGATAAGATCGGATACCATCGTAATTGGAAAAAGGATATAGATCTTTGGGAAAAGTTTATTATTCCTGAACTAGATAAAAAACTTAAGACAGCTTACAAATACGGGAAGTAATTTCTCTAAACTTATTTGTACCATAAGTTAAATTTAGCCTGTCGTACATTATATCACGACTAATATCAAAGCTCTTCTCTATTTCGAAGAGCTTTTTTCCTTCTAATACTAGTTGTTCAAACTTATCTTTATCAAATTTATACTTACGTTTACCTTCTGATATTTTATGACCCCAATCTCTTGATTTAGTACTTTGATATTTACCCCATTTTTTTCGTCTTTCTGATGTCCAAGATTTGCGCATTTTTTCTTTTGTTTCTTCAGGTAATACCCAACGCTTTCCTTTTTGATAAGGTGGTTGTTTACCACCGGGTGATATATTAACTAGAATACCACCTTTACACATTCTACCATATTCACGTATTAATTCTTTCTCTTTTGTTAGAGCTTGTTTCTCTGTTAAATTTTTATGAATAATCTTTATGTGACGTCTGCATGATTTAAGATGACCATATATTTCTTTAAGATGTTTATTATGGTAATAATGAGCAGCCATGTTATGTGCTCTTTCCCCGGAACCTTTACCAATATAAACGGGGGTTTTTGTACTAGGGTGCAGGTACATGTAAATATAAAAATTGTTCATAATCGTATTTATAATACCCACTTATTTTTTCCAACTACGAGTTGAAATTAGTGTATAGCTACGGTAAATAAGAACATGGCTAATATTGCGATTTATGGTTCGCACAACGGTTCTATAGCATTAGAAGACAAAGGAAAATACTACGTTGTA
>Ga0210003_1000120_pt1 | contig 65946 bp, 47 predicted proteins | sample LantaG_FD_182804 | JGI IMG/M metagenome (GOLD analysis project Ga0210003, IMG submission 182804) | Deep subsurface microbial communities from Baltic Sea to uncover new lineages of life (NeLLi) - Landsort_02402 metaG (SPAdes) (version 2) | ecosystem: Environmental > Aquatic > Marine > Oceanic >... | reverse complement strand
GATGGAGTTTTTCAGTGCTATTTCACATACGGTTTTTCTGGCTACACCGGCAAGAACGGGCGTCTTGATAGGTGGTGTATAAAGCGTTGAATCCTTGACGAGAAACACGTTGCTAATACAGCCCTCGGCGAGTCGGTTATCAACGGTAAACCACAGGGATTCGGCAGCCCTTTTTCGCCGGGCAAGTTCCAGCGCAATAATGCGCGAGAAATAGTTTATCGTTTTGTGGCCGTAAATCGGCTCTGCAGGGTTCTGCCGGAAGGGACAGAGCACGACCATGACGCCGTTTTTGTAGGACTCGACAGGATAAGGCTGAAACTTCGTCGCGGTGATAAGCAGCGTAGCTCTTCGCGGCTCATCCGGCTCGGCAAAAGGTCCGGCGGTGAGCGTCAGCCGAAGTCGTGCATCGGTGAGCTTGTTGGCCGCAAGTACCTTGTCGATGGCATCGCGAATAAATTCTTTTGCGTAAGAGTGCTCTATCGACAGCGAGCTTGCGCTGAAGAACAACCTGTCGAGATGGTCATCGAGTGCGAAGACGACACCACCGCTACTTCGCATCGTCTCGAAAAGCCCCGCGCCATAGAGAAAGCCGCTGTCGGTTATTGATATAGACGCCTTGTCGGCGTCAAGCAGTCGGTCATTTAGAAAAACTTTTTGTGTCAATTCAGTGTTCCTTGGCCGCTGTGCCGGCAGTATCATTTTGTCTGCATTCTGTGAAGCTTACCCTTGGCCAGGGCATCTTCAAGCCAGTCTACGATAATCCGTTTGTAATCATAATCGTCGAGTGCCTTCAGATTGTTCGCATCCAGCGGCCCGACACCGCCGGTTATTGTTCCAAAACTATCACTTTCAACGGCATATATCTTACCGTTCTCATGCTGCCAAAAGCCCCTGACAACGCTCATAACACCTCCGTTGATTCATTTTTGCACTTATTTCGCAGGCACATTCATACGGCAACCATACCAGCATGACGCGGTTTCTGCACGGCGTGCCAACTCAGTGCCGAACTTATCAGCTTTTCTGAAAACCATTCAGGCTTCTGATAATAATAGTTGTTGTGGTTTTATTCAAGGAGAGTTTAATCACGGGGAAATTATGGGCCTGGGTCCGGTCAGTATGGGGCGCTGTCAGGATCTGTCCGATACTGGCTCTGGTCAAATCCGCGCCGGCACATCTCAGCGGCACTCTTCATCAATCCCATCATGAGACACAGGATAACGATTGCCAGAGGCAATCCGATAAGCACAGCGGGAATGATAAGCTCGCGGTTGTAGAAGCACATCCAAACTACCATGTAAACGGCGATAGCAAACCCCAAATAGACTTTTCTGCGGAGTTCTGCCTGCTGTCGTATAAGGGAGTTCCCCGTGGCCTGAGCCATATCAATGATTATACCGCAGATAAGCCAGACGGCGACCAGGGTCAATATCAGCGTAATTATCCCCAAAGGTATCATAACAATCACCACAAATGGGTGCCTTCCGATCTGTTCGAAAGGTATCTCTACCTCCACAAAATCGAAGATTGAGAGAAAGACAAGCCAGAGCGAGATGGTGCGAACTGTCTTTGTGTCCGAATGAACGTCCAGTATCCAGCCGATCGCCGAAGCAATAAGAATCCACGCGACAAAATCTGGAAGAATGTCGACCTTCACGCCATTGAGTCCGATACGAAAATCGAACAGGAACAAAAACGCCCAAAACATTCTCTCGAAGGCACGAGTGCAATTCTCCGAATGCACCAATTCGTGATCCAGTAGTGGCATAGTGTTCTCCCTGAATCTTTCCAGCAGCCAAAGCACATCAGCATGCGGTTCAAGTTTTCTCAGTGGCTCCTGTGTTCGCGTATTGCTGATACAATTCTCTACCCTTTTACTGCCTTGATGCCTGCCAGCAGTGCCCTTGCTTTTGTGATGGTTTCATCCCATTCGGCTTCGGGGTCGGAATCAGCGACGATTCCACCGCCGGTCTGTGCATAGGCCTTTCTGTCCTTGATAATAATGGTTCGAATGGCAATATTCAAGGAAACACTGCCGTCGAGGCCAATATAGCCGATGCTTCCCGTGTATACCCCCCGGGCGGTCGGCTCGGTCTCGTCGATGATTTCCATCGAACGGATCTTCGGTGCGCCCGTAATCGAGCCACCGGGAAACATTGCCTTTAGTACGTCGCAAAGCGAAATTCCATCTCGCAGCCGCCCTGCCACGGTTGCCACCGCGTGAAAAACTGTTGGGTAGCTCTCGATGGTCCTTTGCTGAATGACTTTTCTCGTTCCCGCCCGGCAAATTCTGGCCAGGTCGTTTCGTTCGAGGTCAACAATCATATTCAACTCTGCCTGCTCTTTTTCACTATCGAGCAGTTCCCTGAAATTCCTGTCGTTTATGCCTTCGGTATCTGCGGAGTCACTGAGCCGGCGCCGCGTACCCTTGATAGGCTTGGTACTGATTGAGCCGTCGGCGATGGTGACGAATACTTCGGGCGAAGCGCTGACAATCTGGAAATTGCCGGCATCGATGTACGCAGCATAGCCACTCGGGTTGTGCTGATTCTGCCAGTGAAAAAGATCGACCGCTCGGGCGTTGTAATCGCAATCGAACCGCTGCGAGAAATTGATCTGATAAGTTTCGCCGTCATAAATATACCGCTTTATCTTCTCGATGGTCTTAAGGTAATGGTGTCTGTCCATATTGCATCGAACTGATGAAAAATCGATATTGTCAAGCTCACCGGCAGGCGGATTCGGCACGTGAATCTCACTCGCTTTTTCCAGCAGGCGTCTAAGAGCCGCCAGTTTGTCGTCGATAGATTCGCTGTCACCAGGCAGCCGCAGCGCAATCAGCCGCAAGCTCTTTTCCTGGTGGTCGTAGCAGATTACCCTGTCGTAGAAGCACAGCCGAATCAGCGGCATATTCAGGTCGTCTATGGTTGTTTCGGGCAGCCGCTCAATGTGCCGGCCGAGTTCGTAACTGAAATAGCCCATCCAGCCGCCGCAGAAAATGCCTTTCGGCAGTTCGTTCCGGCGTGGTTGTTCGAGTTTGTATTTGTCGAGAACTCGTCCGAGCTTTCCAAAGGCGTCATTTTCTCCGGTCTTGAATTCGAAGGTTTCTCTGGGTATTGCCGCCCAGTAACTGAACCTGTCGGCGTCTTTTCTTGCGGCATTTGCCCCTATCACGCAGGGCGATTCGAGTTGTGCGAACAATTCAGTCAGGGCCGGAAGACTTACGGAGGCATCGAGCCTTTCACAATACGCTTTGCAAACATTAGTACTGCCGCTAACGGCCAGTGCACCGGCTGTCATTGCTGCTGCTCCGCTTCGAATTGTTTAATGATTTGTACACTCGCGGAAGTTCCAATCCGCTCAGCCCCGGCGTTGATAAGTTCGAGAGCCTGTTTTGCCGTTCTGATTCCGCCGGCGGCTTTTACCCGGCAGTTGGGGGCGTATTCCCTGAGCAATTTCACGTCCGCAACCGTTGCCCCGCCGGCCGCGTTCATTCCCGTGCTGGTCTTCAGGAAATCAACGTCACAGTCGTTTGCCACGCCGGCGGCGAACATCTTCTGCTCATCGGTCAGGGCGGCTGATTCTATGATTACTTTGAGTAGAACTCGCGGCCTCATCGAGCGACAGACCTTCAGCACAGCCAGCAGTTGGTGCGCGAGATATTGCCGGTCGCCTTCGATTATCGATGCCAGGTCGGCGACCATATCAATTTCATCTGCGCCTGCGAATATGCAGTCCTTTGCGGCGGCGGCTTTTGTTTCGGTTGAGTCGCCACCAAGAGGCAGACTTACAACGGCGTCAACCTTAACGCTCGTGCCCTGCAGTTCCTCGCCTGCCAACGTCACCCATCTGCCGTTGATTGATATCGCGCCGAAGTGGTACTGTATAGCCTCTCGGCAGAGTTGCTTTATTTGTTCGCTTGTAGCCGTGGCGCCAAGCAAGGTATGGTCGATATAGCCTGCAAGCTGGTTCTGATTCATATCTGTCATTTTGCGATGTAATCCTTTTCCCTGAAGAATGAGATTGCTTTTTCAGTACTGTTAAACACCTCTGTTGCTGTTTGAGTAATAAAAACCGACGGGGCCGATTCGGCCATCCATATTACGTAGACTTCCTTGGCGGCTTCGTGGGCATGTTGGAGTTCTCTTTCGACGCCGCTGGAAATTGCCGCCCGTCCGTCGGGCATTGTCGGTATGAAGCTGATTATCATATCCGCCTGGTCGATAAGCATGAAATCCCGCGCGTATATCTGGCTGTTGATATCGTGTTCAATTTGCAGTACCTGTTGCGTATCCAGCCTGACGGTCTGATTGTGGCCGGTTACTTCGATGTAATCCTGTCCCTGCTGCAGCGCCTTCTGCGCCAGGCTTGGCAGGTATGATTCCTCGAGATCGGCAGGGTCGAAGCTGATGAACATTCGTTTCATCACTTGTCGAAAATTGTTGATTTCTTCCAGAATCTTCTCGATTTCTGAAACTTGCGTCATGGGAAAACTCAGATATGCTTTCTTGGCTGAGCTTTCGAAGATAAGCCTGTAGAAGGCTTCGGTGGTCTGCTCTTCATTGCCTCGGGCAAGGCAGTAGAAAGGAATCCTGTCGTCGATGCCCTTGCAGAGCATCTCCGTGCTGATGATTTCTTCTTCCCTCCAAACGAGCAGGTCTTTTAATGTATGCACTGTTGAATGTTCGACCATGAGCCGCGTGTGCAGCGCTACGATGCCGTCCACCAGGCAGATATACAAATCGGCATTGAGTTGTCGCATCTGGTCGAAATCGACGGCGGGGAACAGTCCGTGCCTCCAGCGGAAAGTCGCGTGCGTGTTGACGATGAGGTTCTGCGCGGTCTTGCTTTTTGCGATTATATCCTTGAAGACGCTTCTGCGAAGCGAGTGCAGCCTTTTCATAGAGATATCAAGGATTTTACTCGGCGCAATGTCCGGTGCCTCGGCATACATCATATTGCCGACGTTACACAGCGTTACAGCGGTGTTTCGTTCGTCGGCAAGCTCGCACACCTTCCGGAGGTAGCTCTTTTTGTCAACACCAACCATCCCTGTTACAACAACTATCATCATCGGCTCCGAAGTATGGAGTTTGCGAGTTGCATTTACGCTCGTTATAAGCCTGTCGGCGCGTCCGGCTCAAAGGTTCTTTAGTCTCTGCTGCCTGTCGAAATCCCTCAATGCCTCAATCAGCTCATGCATATCGCCTGCCATTATCCTGTCGAGGCTGTAAAGTGACAAGTTGATTCTGTGGTCGGTCACGCGGTTCTGCGGATAATTATACGTTCTGATTTTCTGCGACCTGTCACCGGAGCCTATCATGGTCCTGCGCTGAGAATCCCGCTGCTGCCTTTTCTCGCTCTCATAGTGTTCATATATCCTGGTTCTGAGCAAACGCCAGGCCTTGGCTCGGTTCTTGTGCTGGCTCTTTTCGTCCTGCATGCTGACGGTGATTCCTGTCGGAATGTGCTCGAGCTTGATTGCACTGCTCACCTTGTTGACGTTTTGGCCGCCCGGACCGCTTGATCTGCACACGTGCTCGACGACGTCGTCCGCCGGTATTTCTATATCCAGCTCCTCCGGCTCCGGCAGTACCGCCACGGTTGCCGCCGAGGTGTGGATTCTACCCTGTGATTCTGTTGCCGGCACCCGTTGAACGCGATGTCCGCCGCCTTCATAGCCCAATTCCGACCACACCCCAGGCCCCTTGACGCTGAACACCACTTCGCGAAAACCGCCCATGTCGGACGGACTGAACTCTAATTGCTCCACCTTCCATTTGCGGCTTTCTGCATACCTGACGTACATCTCGTAGAGGTCCCCGGCAAATAACGCCGCCTCTTCTCCTCCCGTACCTGCCCGTATCTCAATAATAACCGCATCGAAGGTGGTCTCGTCCGCCATCACCAGCATATTCCTGATTTCCTCAATCAGCTTGTCTTTCTGATCTTCGAGTTCGCTGAGTTCCTCTTTTGCAAGTCCCTTGAAATCTTCATCGACGGTGTCATCCTGCAAAATCTCCGATGCGTCCCTCATGCCGGCTTCGGCGGTTTTGTATAGGCGGTATTTTCCCACTATATCTTTTAGCCTAGCCTGCTCCTTGGATAGAGCCACCAGCTTCGCTACGTTGGAGGCGATTTCCGGCTGTGAAATCTGCTCTTCGATTTCACTGTATCGATGCTCAAACTCATCGAGCTTCACCAGGAGATTGTCTTTATCCTTGGCCATAGGTTCTTTCTGAATGCAAAAAAAGCGCATGGCAGAACACCAGCGCATAAAAAGCCCCCTTCGTGTGGGCCGCATGTTTCGCTGCGCACGCTATTTCTTCTTGTTTTTGCCGGCTTTCCTGAAATAGTCGGTGCCGTACTTCTTCTTGAACCGCTCGATTCGTCCTGCGGTGTCTACGTATTTCTGCTTGCCCGTGTAGAACGGATGACAAGCTGAACAGATTTCCGCGTGGATTTCGCCGGCCGTGCTGCGCGTCTCAAAAGTATTGCCACAACCGCAGCGAACCATCACTTTATCATATTTCGGATGTATTCCTTTTTTCATTGCAGTACTCCCATTACGTAAAACCCTTGATTTTAACAATCCGGCAGGATATTTCAAGTAAATTTTTAGCCCCTGCACAAACTAAATTCGGCCCTTGTTTTCGGACCATGTGCGCAAATCAACAATTTTCGCCCCCTGTACCACGTAAAAACTCTCGCAGAACCGCCGAACCCGGCCCCCGGAAGCACTCTTTCGACGGTGTCGTCCGTTTGCCGGGATTAAACCAAAAACAACGGCATTGCCCCAAGAAATGCTTAAGGCCCGTTTGTTTTCTATCGATATTAGTATATACGTTCTTTTACCTGGAGTGCAGATGTCACTTTAACGGGGTGAATCTTATTGGTTTGAGCCGGAGTTGCTGCGATGGGCATTAAGTATGTGGTTTCCACTATGATATTCTGGGGTCGCGAGCACCCTCTTAGTTTCGAACAGGAGTGCCAATTCTTGAAGTCAATGGGCTTCGGCGTGGAACTGCGACCGAGCATGAAAGGCTATGAGGAGTGTCGCTATCGCCGACGCAACTGGTCGAGACTTACAGAGGCCACCGATGGAATGCTCGTGGCAATGCGATCCCGAAACGACAGGCCCACACTCGAGCAATGGAACGAGCAAATCGAGTGCGCCAAACTGCTCGGCGCTATGATTGTGACAGACCTGGCTGGTTTGCATATTGCCGACGGTGCTGATGTTAACAACTGCGAATTTGCAACCGAGATCATCAAATCCGCCGAAGACCATGGAGTCAAACTCGCCCTCGAGAGCGGCAAGCTCTCGACGCTGAGACAACTGGGTGACAGGTTTGAGGCGATACGGTATTGTCTTGATACCGGCTATGCGAACATGGATCCTGTTTTCAGCTTCGATCAATACGTTGAGGGTCTCGCCGAGAGGCTTGATTATGTGCATTTAACCGACAACTACGGCCAGACGGACGACCATAGGCCGCCGGGTTTGAGAGGCGGCATAACGAGGGAAAGCTGGAACCATCTGCTCGATGTATTGAATAGCAGAAACGGTAATGATGTAATCGCTTCGCTCGAGATGTGCCCCTGCTCGCCGGAGCTTATGATACGCCAGGCGAGCGAGTTTTTGTTCGGTGAGTTGAATTGGCCCAACAAACCGCAGCAAAAAAACGACGCCGCCAACATTGCCTATGATTCACAATAGAGTTGACCGCCGGCCTGCCGAGACAGCAGCCCCCCTCTTGTAGTGAGGTGGATAATTATAGAAAGGCTAAGAGCCAAAAAAGGCACTTGGCCTTTTTTATTTTGTTGGCACGCCGCAACTCGGGCTGCTATAATCGGGCGAGTGGTTGTTTTAATATCAGAATTGTTTTTATGGGAGGCACTAATCATGATGAGACGAATATGTTTGGCTTTGTCGGTAACTGCCTTGCTTGTCGGTGGTTGTGCAGCGAGCAAGGGGGAAAGTTATGTCAGGCTCGGCTATGATTTCGGCAAGATTGAAAAGGTGGCGGTTGTGCAGGTTTCCGGTGCGGTTCGCGGAGAGGCCGTCAAGGACCAAATCGCTGATTTCTTTAATATGGAACTGATGAAAAGAGGTTTCGTTCCTGTTGAACGTTCGCAGATAAAGGCGCTGCTGCAGGAGCAGAAATTTCAGGCCAGCGAAGTAACAACATCCACCGGTGCCGCCCGGGCGGGGCAGATTCTCAACGTTCCTGCGATAGTGCTTGTGAACATACCAAAGTACAGCGATGAAATGAGCATTACCGCCAAAATGATAGACGTCCAGGATGGAAGTCTTCTCTGGGCCGGCAGTGGTTTCGGCAGAACGGGCAAAGGACTCTCCACATTCTTAGGTGCTGCCCTCGGTGTTGGAGCCGGTGCTACTCTGGCTGGCGGTGATTCACGCGACAAGTTGGGGGGAGCTATCATAGGTGGTGTCCTTGGCGGCGTGGCGGGAAGCGCTATGTCACCTCAGCAGGCGGAGCAGGTGCAAAAGGTTATTAAGGACGTCTGCGAGAAGCTTCCCGCAAGAATGGTTATTATGCGGTAGGATGTAAAATGTGCCGCCAACACGCAGCACAAAGTCTCAACTGCAGCGTTATTGCGAAAACCTGACAGGAATACGAAGATGACTTCCAGACTTGTAATCGTCGGCGCAGCCGGGCGAATGGGTAAACATATCATCACTTTGGTCGAGAAGGCCGAGCAATTCGATATTGTCGCTGCCGTCGAAAGAGCCGACCATCCTGATATCGGCAAAGACGCCGGTGTCACCGCCGGTCTCAAGCCGATAGGTATTGCCCTTTCCGGTGAATTCAGCGCCACCGCCGATATGGCCATTGATTTTTCCACCCCCGAAGTGGCCGACAGCACAATTGACTATTGCATAGGCAATAACGTCGCGCTGGTCATGGGTACTACAGGCCTAAGCGACAGGCAGTACAAAAAAATCACCGACGCATCAGCCAAAATCCCTATCGTATACGCAACCAACATGAGCGTCGGCATGAATGTCATGTTTGCATTGGTGGCCAAAGCCGCGGCGATGCTCGGCGAAGACTACGACATTGAGATAATCGAGCAGCACCACCGTTTCAAAAAGGATGCTCCCAGCGGCTCAGCTCTCACGCTGGCAAAGAATATCTGTAAAGCCACCCATAGAGATTTCCCCGGATGCCTCGTCCACGGCAGAAGCGGTGCCGAGCAGCCCAGGGAAAAAGGAACCATCGGAATGCACGCGGTACGGGCCGGTGATATTACCGGCATCCACTCGGTTATGTACGCGACACTCGGAGAGAAAGTCACGCTAACCCACACGGCACATAGCAGGGACACCTTTGCGGCGGGAGCATTGCGGGCCGCCCAATGGCTCACCGGCAAAAAACCCGGTATGTATGCAATGGCCGATGTCCTTGGAATTTAGAGAACGCCGCCATATTAGCCGATGATTCTGGACTGGTTTGTCCGGTAGACCAAAACCGCACACGGCAGTCACTTCTCTGTTACATTTAACGAAGATCCGTGAGCCAGTTATCCGCTATAATCCCAATATCCTTCCAATCAACTACACAGTCGGCGTTAAGGTCGCGGATGTCCGGAGTGTACTTCGGAACGCAGCGAACCGGATACAGGCCGATATCATCGAAGTGTACAACGCCCATACCACCGGGTACATTGCCGACCTTGTCGCCAAAGCCGATAGCTATCGAAGTAACGTTCGACAGGTCAACACCACCGGCAGTAAAGTCCGCCAGGTTGATATTCCAGTCGATCCATTCCTCGGTCTTGATGTCATCCGGATTGTCGCCGTTGTCACCGTAAGTGGCCATTGCGCCAACATTACCATTCAATATTACCCACATCGAGGAACTGTCATTGTCCCTGTCACCCATGACGTACAGTACCAGGGCAGCTTCGCTGCTGCTGGACCAGTCCTGGGCTTCGGAATATGTATAAACAGCCTCGGAGTAGTTGGCGTCACGGTCGATGCCGGTTGAGTCGGTGTTGTTGTACACGTAAATCATGCTCTTGCTGCCGCCGTGGGTCTGGTCCATAGCGAGATCAACACAGGAGCCTGTTCCGTTGCCGCCCATACCGTTGGCATCACCACAACCATCAATCCACGAATCAAAAAGGTAATTGGGGTTGGTGGTGTACTCTTCGAAACCTTCGACTTCATGATTCTCTTCAACCGTGAACGACCAGAGCAGACCCCATGTAATGGTTGTCTCTGCGTCCTGCTCATCAATAGCCCAGTAGTAGGTCGTGCCGAGCTGGAGCGAACCAAGTGTCTGTGAAGTCACGCCAGTGTTGCCCAGATAGGCTAAGTCGTCGCGGCTCACTACCAAGGCCTCATCATCACTGAAATATATGTGATGAATCACGGCGAAGTCGCCGGCGTTCCAGCTAAGGACTGTACCATTGCTCGGCAGTCCGGTCTCACCGAGAGCCGGGCTTGGATTCCATGCCCTGCGCATGTTCGGGATGGCCCAAACAGTGGTTTTGCCGAGATTGATGACATCGTAATCGGTGGCAATATCACCACGAGTGTGATACGGAACGATGTGACTGTCAGCTACCCAGTCCTCGATGTCTCCAACCACGTCGCCATCCAGAATCATAACAGCGGCTTCAATGTCCATATGCCAGTTGTCGGTATCGCTGCGAAGCTCACCATTACTGACGTCAACAAGACCACTGATCAGGTTGACCTGGGTGAAACCAGTAGATTCATCGTCGTCAATCATATTGAAATTATCACCCATGGCAAGTAACTGACCGTCCATGTTGATAGTACAAACCGCTGAGAAATCGTTGTCTTCACCCATTCTTACCTCACCGTCCATTTCGACCACAGCATTGTCAAGGATATCTATCACCAGGTTGCTGCTGCCGCCGCCGCCACGCAGGTTACCGTCGAGAATATTAAACACGGCGTCATCTCTGACAGTCAGGGTGTTCGTAAAATCGTCCGACCTGCCACGCCATCTGGTATCATCACACTCAACGACCGCGTCACCACTGATGTCGATATGGAACTCACCATTATTCTGGCGAAATCCATCGTCGCAGTTGCCTATCTGCAGATATCCGCTGTCAATATTGAGCTCGAAGTAATCGTCGTCCTCATCGCCGAAACGCCAGTCACATTCGGAAGTGATCTGGGCGTCGTCGGTGATGTTCCAGATTGTTCTGCCGTGGTCGCCGTGATTGAGGAAGCTGGCATCGCCGTCGCTGCCGATATCAATCCTGGCGTTGTCGCCGACATTGAAAGTCAGCGTGTCGCCACTCTCTTCCTCACCTTCCACTCGGATATTATCGCCGATAACTATATTGGCATCGTTGATAATAAGCACGGTCATACTGCCCTCGACACCTCTTATCCTTCGAACGGCAACGTCGCCGTCGATAACAAGAGGATCTTCTGTCTCAGCGATAAAGGCTGTGTCGCCGGCACCGGGGCCACCATAGGGCGCCACCGGGTCCCAGTTCCACGGGCTGATGTACAGGACGCTCCAGGGGTAATCATTGGTCCAGGTATAGTCATCACCTGAAGCAATGTTCATCATCCCCAGAACAAAAACCAAAGAAATTAAAAACATAAGTTTTCTACACATAATACTCCTCCTTCAAAAACTAAATCACAACTGTACTTTCACTTTTGGTTTCGAACCAAAACATCTGTTGTCTTCAACAGTCGCCGAACGCCTTCACCATAAAACCCGCTTTGCTCCTGTCTCTAACAACACAAAACAAAAAAACAGTTTCCATTTTTATCCAAGGTTCACAGTTTCAAGCAAGCATTCGGAATTACGCAATTCCGGAACCTTCACCAAAAAAGTATTGTAATGCCCGCTCAAAAGAACAACCCTCAACAAAAAACTTCAACTTTTTAGGCTCAACGGCCTCACCACTACACAAAACTTCGAAACTTCAACATATTTGCTCGATCCTTCGGAACTAATCCATCCACGCTACTTGCAGTCTTTCCCCATAGGCATCTCCTAACATCATGAGATATCATATTATTGCCGCCATCGTGGTTTAGATAGCAGCGTCCGCCCGACCCGGCATTGCCTTGTCCGGTTCTCATGGGCAAACACATCGCTAAACGATTCAACCACAAGTTCACCACCCAAATAAAAGTTTATCACACAGGCAGTTATGCGAAGTGTCTTAACTCCAATCCTCACTTCATCAACCCTCCTTACCCATGTTTCCGGCAAGCACATCACGCAAGGCCCAAAGTGCCTGCCTTGAAACACACGGCAAAGCGACACAAAACATTGTCCGTTAACTAACGATTCTGCACGGACTTAACAGCCTCATTGATTATTGTCAATGTATCAGTTTCAAATGGAGTTGTCAATAGCTAAATTGCCCGAATACGCGAATTTTTTGTTTTTTTTCAAGTTTTTCTCGGACTGAGTTGCAAAAAGCCGCAAAAGCCGCATAAACGTTAATTTCCCTATTGCCCCCAGATTCGAACCGCCCCAGCCCGGAATGGCCTTTCGGGCGTGAAGAACGCTTAGAATCGGCGTTTTTCAGCAGATAACAAGCAGTTTCGGGCGTTTCAGAGCGGGATAATTGCTGCTCAAGGCGGCTGATGTTATTCCAACTCGACGATTTGCGTGAATCGCACAAGAGCCCCGGCCGTCTGCTTATGCGGCTCGATTGTACCAACCAGACCGACTTTTTTGCCGATATATCTACTCAAATCAGCGTTTACCATCGTCCCTGCCGGTAGTGCATAGCAGGCTGTTGAGCCGGCATCGCCGATTATGCGGTAGTTGCCCGGCCCGTAAATGGTGAAGACCTGGAACCTGCCGATAACGACAAATCTGCCCATCTGCTGGAATTCGGCGAGTCTGTCCTGCACGGCTTTGTCGATTCTGGCCTTTGCCCGTTCAACCTGTGCCTTCTGGAGTGCCACAACCTTGATGACTTTCAGGGCCAATTCGAAGCGGTCTATCTGCTTCAGGGCGCAGCCGGCATAGCGTGCGGCATTGCCCGCCTGTTTATCGTCGGCCAGTTTGGTCAGGGCCGCGCGAATGTCGGCGTAGTTTTGCTGGACGGGTGGTTTTGCCCTTTCTGCGTCAATGAGTTTCTGGAGTTTGTAATACTCGCCCAGTTTCTCCTGCTGGTTGGAGTCAGGTGGTTCTACGGGTCCTACCGTTGGCATGACCACGTTATTATTAGCGTCTACAACCGTTGCAATGACTTCAGGGGGTACCCTGCGAACAGGGGCAGCGATTGGCTGGGTGTATTTTGTGCTTATCCAGCGGTAGGCCCCCGGCGGTGGGGCTATCTTGTAATAGTCGCTTGTTGCTTCACCCAGCAGGGTCACCACTTCTCCCCTGTCCAGTGCAAGCTGGCTTTGCATGGAGTGTATCGGGTCCTGAAGGGGCGAACCGACGTATACTTTTACGTTGTTTCCCGTGATAATTCCGATGTTCGCATTGTTGCGGTCGATTTGTACGTATCGCATAGAAACCCAGGAAAAGGCCCCTGCGGGTGGAATTATTCTGGACCAGCCTGTATCGGTGTTGTCAACGATGGTGACGATGTCGCCCTTATTCAGCTTTCCGCATTGGTAGAAATTAGTACCCGGCCCGGATCTTACGTGTACGTTGCTTCCCATGACAGATGCGATGTATGGGAAATCGGGCACGGCTTTGGCAGTGTTGAAGTCGGCGGTAATTGGCGGCTGCGTTGGGGCAATGGGCTGCTGTGCGGGGCAGATGCCTGTTGAGACTAACAGAATAACGATTGAGATTATAAGGTGGTTTATTCGAGCTTCCATTGTATTGCTCCTGCAAACAGGTTTCCATACTGTTTTAGACGAATCGCTGAGCGACTTTCCAGTATGTAAATTAACATCGTGTCTGACGGTTGTCAACTGTTAATTTGTGGAAATTTTGCATAACCGAGCAGGGCTTGGCAGGATGAAATTGCCCGTGAGAGTCCGGGCACTATGGCCATGGCCTTGGTCAGATTCTCAGGCTGCAACTGCTGCTGCGAGGATCGGCTCAAAAGCATGAAGCCGAGGGATGAACCCTGACGTCCGAGTGGTATGGCGGCCACGGAGATTTCCTTGAACTTTGTGAGATTGCCCTGCAGTCCCATGGCGAACATGTCATTGAGGGTGCATATTTTGTTGAGGCGGCAAACGTTGTCAACGAGTTCGGGGGTGAAAGAATTCTTAATGTCGTCTTTTGCAAGTGTCAGCGGTCGGCGGCTTTCGACCATGTGAAGTTCGAAGTTTTGTGTTCGTCGCAGAAAGAACGCAACATTTGCACCGGGTATCTCCTGCTCGATAATTCTGCCGCCTGTGTTCAGCAGTGTGCCAAGGTCGGTTGTTCCCACAATCGATTCGTAAAGGTTCGCAGCGAAGCTGACGACATCGAGTCTTTTGATGAAGTCTCTTTGCGCGGCGATAAGGTCGTTGCAGAGTATATCCGTTTTTTTGGCCTGCTTTTTACGCTCGATGTTGAGTTTTTTAACAAGCCGGCGTAATCTTTTATATCGCTGGTTGCTGTCCACTGACACTCCGGTTTTTTAGTGATGCCTTGGTAAACTTCTGAGCAATTTCCTGATGTTTAGTTCGGCTTACGAGGAGCGTGCCTTTAGAGTGAAAGTGGCAGGGGAAACGGATTTCAGGACAGCCCTATAAATAATACGGTATCAGTTTGGTGTCTTTTGCTGCGTGACAAGCCCTTTTTATGTGATGCAGATGCCTCGCAAAATCGGGAGCGGGTGATGCTGATTTTCGGACTTACGGGTCGCAGTATATCGGCGCAGGGACAAAGCGATTTCCACTGCAAAAACCGGTTATTTGGAAATGGCAAGCCAATTGTTGGTGAACACGGCAAAGTCCAGCATGTTGATAACATTGTCTGGTGGAATACTTATGTCACAAACAGGATTCCATGCCGGTTGTCCTGGTTCGCTGAGCCAGGCCGCGGCGAAAACAGCATAGTCTGCGAGGTTGGTACGGCCATCGTTGTTAAAATCACCAATAATGGGTAAGCTTTGGGCTATGGCCCACAAAGCTTGTCCTGTAAGACTGTTGTTCTCGCCTGCGGAAGTGTAGTTCTCCCAGCCTCCGGTTTCAAGTTGAACGGCCTGCAGGTAGTCACGGGCATCGTCGATGCAGGTTAAGCAGGTAGTGCTATGTAACTCATTCAATGCGAGAATGGCGTAGACAGTTTCGGATACCGACTCATCGAGGTTTTCCTCCCGGAAGATGCCGTGCCATGTGAAACCTCCGGTTCCCAACTGATAACCGGTCAGGATAACAGCCAGGTCATTCAAGCTCGAAGCAGCCACATGCTCGCCGGCCTGGGGGTCATAGTCTTCGCCGGCGGCAGCTAAACCGAGTACCGCCCCTGCCAAACCAAGAACATCGTAGCTATAATCTGCGTTAAGTTCATCAATTTCGGCTTTGACGGCTGCGACCCACAGTGTTGTTTCGGCGCCGATGATGTGAGCGTTGTAAAGTCCGACACCAATATCCCAGGCAGCAAGGTTTGGCAGGCCTTCGGCAGAACGCCTGTTGCGGAGCGCCTGAATGTAGGCTGCGGTGTCGTACGTTGTGTGGGTTCGGATGTCATAATAAGTTCCGGCAGCGAGCTTGTCGTAGAAGTTCGTGCAAACGTAGTCCGAACATTGCGTAGTGCCGAATATATCATCGAGTTCGACGGCTAATGCCGCATCGTTGGCGGCAAAGTCGTTGGTCTTTGCAAGGAGGAAAGTTTTTGCTTTGGCCAGAGCAGCCAGTACATCCGGTGCGTTGGATTCGGGGATTTGGTGATATGCCATCGCCAGGCCCATTGCTACCGAGGCGAATCTTTCAGCATCAGTTCCGACAGCGGGGTTGCCGTCATCGAGTGGGTTATCCCAGCCGCCGTCGTCGTTTTGAAGTTCAACCAGCCTGTCGCTGCCGATCACCATCAGCATTGCCGGTCCGAGCGAGACTACAATATCAACGGTCGTTCCGGTATCAACGGCGGTTCCCGCGGCAGGCGATTGACTGATAACGACAGCCGATGGCACGACATCATTATATTGAAAGATAACAGAGACGCTGAGGTTACCCACGCCAGTGATGGCGGCGATTGCAGCGGTCTGGGTAAGCCCCACGACATCGGGGACAACGGGCTGCCCCAGCGAAACAATTATACTCACGGTAGTAGCGATATCGACCGCCGTGCCACCTGCGGGGTCCTGACTGATAACAGTGCCCTGAGGTACGTTGCTATGGTACTGGTAGCTTACGGCGACTGTGAGATTGTCGACCGCTTCAATATCAGCCGAAGCCTGGGGCTGCGCAAGACCGACAACGTCGGGGACGACTGGTCGGCCGAGTGACACAACGATAGCGACGACGGTTCCGGTATTGACGACGGTGCCGCCCGGAGGTGACTGGCTGATGACATTGCCGGCGGGCACGTTGTTATGGTACTGATGGGATACCGTCACGGAGAGGGTTTGCACGGCTTCTATGGCGGCGACGGCATCGGCTTCGATTTGTCCTACAACGTCGGGAACAACAGGGCGTCCCAATGATACGACAAGGTCCACGACTGTTCCGACGTCAACGGCGCTGCCGCCGACAGGATTCTGGCTTATGACCAGGCCGGCACCGACAGTATTGCTGTATTGCTGGGTGACATCACCGACGGTAAGGTTATCAATTGCTTCTATGATAAAGGTTGCCGCAGCCAAAGAGGCTCCGACCACGTTTGGAACAGTCGGCCTTCCCACTGAGACGACGATGTTTACGGTAGTACCGACATTTACGGCGGTATTGGCCGGTGGATTCTGGCTGATTACCTTTCCTGCCGGCACGGTGTTGTGATATTCGTATGTTACAGATACACTGAGGCTGTCAACAGCTTCAATAGCCGTAGTCGCGGCTGCTTCGGTCATTGCCACTACATTCGGAACAACCGGTCTGCCGAGTGAGACGACAACATCTACCGTTGTACCGACGTTCACTGCGGTGCCTGCTGCTGGAGATTGGCTAATCACATTACCGGCAGGTACGGTGTTGTGATATTCATAGGTTGCCGAAACGCTCAGATTGTCAACGGCCTCGATTTGGGTTGTCGCCTCAGCCAGGGACATGCCGACAACATCGGGCACGACCGGTCTTCCAAGTGACACGACTACATCTATGGTCGTTCCCACGTCCACAGCAGTTCCGCCGGTGGGGTTCTGACTGATTACAACATCTGCGGGCACGGTGTTGTGATACAGGTAGGCTGCCGCCAGGGTCAGGTTATCGACCGATTCGATTGCGCTGGTGGCGTCAGTCAGGGACATTCCGACCACGCTCGGAGCTATGGGACGGCCCAGGGATACCACAATGTCGACAGTTGTCCCTACATCCACAGCAGTTCCACCGGCGGGGTCCTGGCTGGACACAAAGCCTGCAGGAACCGTGTTGTGGTACTGGTAAGTCACGGCAACGTGGAGATTATCCACGGCTTCAATAGCATCTCGTGCATCCGACAAAGGCAATCCGAAAACCGAAGGCACGACGGGCCTTCCGAGCGAGACAAGGATATTGACCGTAGTACCTATATCGACATCCGTTCCGCCGGTGGGGGACTGGCTTATTACGGTCCCTGCCGGCACGGTATTGTGATATTCATAGGCGGCCGATACGCTGAGATTATCGACGGCTTCAATGGCGGTTTCAGCTGCCGCCTGTGCCAGACCGACGACGTTGGGGACTATAGGTCGTCCAAGTGATACCACTATGCTGACGTTCGTGCCTACATTTACTGCGGTGCCGGCTGCCGGATTTTGGCTGATAACAAGACCGGCAGGCACACTATTATGATATTCATACGTGGCAGAAACTGTAAGATTGTCAATACTTTCGACGGCGGTTGTTGCCTGGGCCAGGGTCATACCCACGACGGTCGGCACAATCGGTCTGCCCAGTGAGACAAGAATATTTATGGTCGTGCCGACATCGACGGCTGTACCGCCGATTGGGTCCTGGCTGATAACCTCGCCTGCCGGTACGCTGTTGTGATATTCATGCACAATCGAGACAACAAGGCTGTCAATGCCTTCAATAACTGTTGTTGCCGTGCTCTCGGACATACCAACGACATCCGGAACGACAGGTCTGCCGAGCGAAACGACTAATGCCACAACCGTACCGAGGTCGACGGAAGTACTGCCTGCCGGGTCCTGACTTATAACGTGACCATCAGGAACGGTGTTATCGTATTGATAGCTGACTGATACAGTGAGGTTGTCAATAGTTTCAACGGCGTTTCTCGCATCGGCCAATGCCATGCCGACCACATCCGGCACGACGGGCCGGCCAAGTGAAACGACGAGATTTACCATCGTTGCAACGTCTACATCGGTTCCACCGGCGGGGTTCTGGCTAATCACGACGCCGGCTGGTACGCTGTTGTGATATTCATAGGTTGTCGAGGTGGTGAGCGTGTCTACCGCCTCAATGGCGGTAACGGCATCTGCTAAGACCATGCCGACCACGTCTGGTACAACAGGCCTGCCGAGTGAGACAAGAATACTTACCGTCGTGCCCGTATCGACTGAAGTTCCTCCTGCAGGGTCCTGACTTATAACCAGGCCGGCTGGTACGGTGTTATGGTATTGGTAAGCGGCCGCAGCGGTAAGACCATCAATAGCTTCAATAGCTGCAACAGCAGAGGCCTGTGCCTGACCAACCACGTTGGGAACTACGGGGCGACCAAGTGACACCACCAGATTTATGGTCGAACCGGTATCGACCGGAGTTCCTCCCGACGGGTCCTGGCTGATTACAATACCGGCTGGAATGCTGTTATGGTATTGGTGTGTCACCGATGCAACAAGCTGTCCAATTGATTCGATGGTGGTGACGGCGGAAGTTTCGTTCTGGCCCACAACGTTTGGAACTATCGGCCGGCCGAGTGACACGAGCAGGTTAACAGTGCCGGCGACATCAACTGTGGTTCCGGCGGCTGGTATCTGGTTTATCACGGTTCCGGCCGGCAGGGTATTATGAAACTGATAACCTACCGAAGCTACAAGACTGTCTACGGCCTCGACGGCTGCAATTGCGGTATTTGTGGTCTGCCCTACCACATTCGGCACTACCGGTCGGCCCAGCGACAGAACGACGGTTATTCCTGAACCGGTAGGTACAGCAGTGCCTGCTGCGGGGATTTGGTTCATAACAAAGCCGGCTGCAATAGTGTTGCTGTAGTCGCTCAGGACGCTGCTGACTGTTAGGTTGTCGACCGCTTCAATGGCGTTGGTGGCGCCGGTCAATGTAAGACCAATGACCGAAGGAACAACGGGTCTGCCCAGTGACACCATCAAATCGATTGTCGCACCGACTGAAACGGTTGTGCCGGCAATGGGCTGTTGTCCAAAGACAACGCCGGCGGCAATGTTATTATTGTAAAACAAGCTTACGTTGCCGACGCTGAGACTGTCGACCGCTTCAATAGCAGTTGTTGCCTGAGCCAGGGTCATGCCGACGACATCAGGAACGACGGGAGGCCCCAAAGAGACAACCAGATCGACCGTGGAGCCGATAGGTACCGGTGTCCTGCTGAGCGGGTACTGGCTGGCAACAATGCCGTAGGCAACTGTGTCGCTGTACTGCCAGGTTACCGTGCCGACGGTCAGGCTATCGACGGCTTCGATTATGGCAGTGGCTTCTGCAAGGGTCTTGCCGACGACGCCGGGGACAAGAGGCCGGCCCAAAGACACGACAAGGTCAACCGCTGAAGTAATCGGCGCAACCGTGCCTGCCTGTGGGTTCTGGCTGATTACAATGCCTTCCGGAATGACGTCATCATACTGTTCAACGATAGTGCCGACTGGAAAACCGACGGCGTCAATGGTCGTCTCGGCGGTCGCCTGATCCATACCCACGACATCGGGCACCGTTTCTATATGAGCTCTTGCCCATACCGTCGTCCGGCCGGGGTTTATGATGTCATAGTAAATAGCCAGGTCCCTGTCGGGGTTGTAGACGTTGATATAACCGGCATTTGCGTCGGCAGCAATAATTGCGGTGACATCGCCGTCGATTATCAGCGTGCCCTCGTTAATATCCATAATGTACGGCCCCTGGTGGACAAACGAGCCGCACTCGATGGTTCCGCCCTGGAGATGAATAGTTGCGCTGCCGTCGGGGTCGTCCGGTACACTGAATGCGTTCTCAACAGCAAGCACGCCGCCGGTTATGTTAAGCGTGGCGCTGCCGGAGCCTCCCAGCGACAGTTCGCCGGTATTGACCTGGCCGCCACTTATGTTCAGCGTACCCGTGCCGTTGCCGTCGCATACCCACATTTCCTGAACATCGATATATGCGTCGCCGCTGATATTAACAGTGCCAACAGCGGACGGCGGATTGCAGTCAATACCAAAACCAGCGGCCGTTACGAAGCCCCCGTTCACGTCGAAGATACCGCTGCCGTCCGGGCCGAGGTAAAAGTCGCCGTTTGTTGAAACGCTGCCCCCGCTAATTCGGGCTTCGAACCAGCTTCCGGCAGTGCTGCCGGCGGTGATGTCTCCTTCGACATTGACATTGGAGTCGCCCGCTACTTCCAGTAAGGCAGAACCGTACTGTGCAAGATGAATTTGGTTGTCCACGGTCAGGCCGGCCGTTCCGCCTACAAATATTTCTGCCCGCCCATTGCGATGCAGTATATCCTGGCCGACGATTACATCGGCACCATCATCAATATAGATGCTCGACGTACCACTGCCGCTGTCGCCAAACTCCCAGTTCTCGGTGATATTCGTGGTACCGTGCACTATGTACATCACCTGGTTGCTATCAGAATCGAACCGAGGTCCGAGTATCCGCATAATGGTAACATCGTAGTCGATTACCGGGCCTTGCTCTGTGGGGGGATTGATGTAGGCCTCGTCGGAGGCCCCCGGCACAACGGGGGGATCCCAGTTTTGTGCACTATGCCACAGTACACTCCAGGGGAAAGCATTCGTCCAGGTAGCTGCCACAGCAGGATTAATCAAACCCAGCACGCAAACGGCACAGACCAAAAACTTTCCTTTAGTTTTCATTACCCTCCTCCATGCAATTGACGGACTCGGCAATTCAGCCGCAATCCGCAGGCCCCAAAACACCTCTTTGACTCCTTACGTTATAGCCAGAACCCAACTGTACTTTTCTGGTGTGGTTTTTTTCAAGCAGTGTATCGTATGAACATGTTTAGACAGGCATCGTTTGACAAAGAATCAAAAGCTTCGGTCAGAACGATCCAACCCGCGCCCCAATAGAACGAAATGCCATCATCAACCGTAATCTGCCGGAACTCAATTTGTACCACACGCTCCTCCTGTCATTAAGATCGCGTATACTTATGTAATTATGCACATTCGGCCACGAAAGTCAAGCAAAAAGTCCTATAAAACCGGTATGCTGGTATGGTCTAAGGAATATCGTATCTGCCTGACAAAGTTGCGAAGTTGTTAAATAATCGACCGAGGCAATATTCGAACTATCTGGCGTCCGCAGAGGTTTTCCGGGCTGGGCAGCTATGTTGCTGTTGATCTTGCTTTGGCCTATGCTTCCAGCGGCGGTGCAGCCACCAGTACTGCTCCGGGTCATCGCGAATGAAATGTTCTATCGCGGTGGTGTAGGCCGCTGTTACCCAGTTCAGCGGGTCATCCTTGTCGGCCCATTCTTCGGGGAAAATGATGCGCTGGACGCCCATTTCGAAGAAGAATCGGTCGTCCACTCGCCTGGCGTAGCCGACGGCTATTGGTATGTTGTTTGTGATGGCCAATAATCCTATGCTCTTGTAGGTACTGGCTTTACGGCCGAAGAAATCGACAAATATGCCCTTTCTGCCGGCGTCCTGATCGGCTATGAAGCCCAGGGCTGAGCCGCTGGAAACGATTTGCTCCATCAGTGCCGATGCGCCCTTTTTATCGACTATCTTCTGGCCTGCGCGTTTGCGGATACCGTAGACGTATTTGCTGATGTAGCTGTTGTCGAGGGGCCTGGCTATGCTGTAGATGTCGAATCCGAAGAGGCCGAGCAGGTAGCCTGCAATCTCGAAATTGCCGTAATGGCCCGTTACAAGGAGCATTCCCCGTCCTTCCTTTAGCAGCCATTTCAGGCGTTCGACGTTCTTGAAACGGGCATAGCGGCGCCAGTTTCGCTTCCTGACGAGGCGTGGGACGAACATTACGTCTATGGCGAGCATTGCCAGGTGCTCGAAGCTGCGGCGGCCAGTGTTGTGTATCCAGGCGTGGTCCTTGTCGGGATAACTTGCAGTGAGGTTGTCTAATGCCCGTTTTCTGCCCCTGTGGTAGTGTTTCCAGAGGGCTCTGCCGAGGAATCGGGCAGTGCGGAGGTTTGTTTCTATGGGGAAAAGATGCAGTATGAGGACGGCTATCCTCAGTGCGATATATGCGATGTAATCCACTATGGGATTGTGTTTCTTCTTGCTGCTCTTTTTGCTTTTGGGTTTTGCCATAGGGGGTGATTCTATTGGGGTCTGAGGAAAAAATCAATCAAATGTGCAGGTTCGGCAACAGATGGGGAGATGTTGGGGATGAATAGAGTGGACTGGTTGAATCCGCAATAGGGGAAAATGGCGTGGAAATTCGCATTTGGGTTGATTTTTTGGGCCTGGAATGCGGATTTTTGGGTAAAATGGCGCGCACAAACCCGCCGATTGGCGGTAAAAACGCGTAAAAACCTGCGAAAATGTGAGACAAAGATGCGATTTTCTGCAACTTTTGAGGAGTTTCGAAGAAGCGAAAACAGGTTTGATTGATTTTGCTCCGGCGGGCCGGAGGTGCGGCGTGGATCCGCCGTGGGCGGATTTCCGGGGTGCTGCAATATTGGGTTTGTTTTGCATAATCATAGTCGCCTGGTCGGTTCGTGGGCGCTGGGTTCGAAATTGGGTTTGTTTTTTCGGGGGCTGCAAACGCGAATATTTTCATAATCCTTTTCTTCATAGGGGGTTAGGTTCATTTCTGGTTTTTGAAATTGGGTTTGTTTTGCATAAAAAGGTTGTAGTTTGCGGTTAAACTGGGCGGCATGGGCGGTTTGGGACGACTTTGGGCGCAGGTGTGGACTCCGCGAATGAATCGCAGGAGAAAAGAAACCCCGCGAATGAATCGCAGGGCTAAGATTGTTTGTCGCGGTTGTTATCATAGTCTCGATATTAGAAGCCGTCCCAAAACCTCATTTGGGCTGCAAATGTATCTTTTGCCGTCTGGTCAGTGTCGGTCTACATCGCAATAGTTACGACTATGGCTGCTTCGACCTCCTTGCCAGGCCGGCAAAAGCTTTCATTTTCGCCAACAAAGCAGTTTTTAGGAAGACTTCTCCTTTCTGGGCGCTTAGAAAAAGGGCGCCCTTCTGTAATAGGTGTGGATCTATCGCATATTGTTGAAAATTCGGGGGGTTTTGCCGGGGTAAATGGCCTAAACGTTTGTGGCAGAATGGGTAAGGGAGTTTTAGTAATTGCGGGGGTTTTCGAAGAAGTGCGCTCGGTTTTGATTGATTAGGGTCCGGGAGCCGCGGGGGCAGCAGTGAAAGGGAAAAGTAAAAAGGGAAAAGGGCGGAGCAAAAATCAAAAAGGATTGTGTAACTGTAATGCTTCAGTCGGAATTGGACATTTCCTGAATTTGAGTTAGTATGTAAATCAAAGAAAGGAAACAGAAAAGAAGGGAAAAGGGGAAAAGCAAAATGACAAAGTAAAGAGGAAAAAGAACTGTGGAACCGCGAATGGACGCGAATGGACGCGAAGTGCTTTCAAGCACGTAAATAGAGCAAAGAGAAAGGAAGGTAGTCAGCTTTGGTGTGCTCGGTAAGGATTGCTCGCAAAGTTAGCTCTGTCGCAAATGCTTGGTGCCCTCCACAGGCCTATTGGCCTATATGGGAAGCTGACTTATCATCAAGTATATAGACTGGAAAGTTGGGGATTTTGGGCTTTACAGGGATGTTGTGAGTGGTGATAATGTCGGTATGAAAAAGGCGTTGGTAGATTTGGCGACAAGGTATTACCGCGAAGATAAGGAAGAAGTTAATATATAAAAGACAAAACGGATGTTTTTGAACCACGAAGGGCACGAAGATCACGAAGAAGAAAAAGTGAGAATTAAAAAGTAAAAGGCAAAAGGTAAAATGTTGAAAATGTATTAAGGTGGGATATAATTGTTGGGAGTTGGGCAGATGGCAGATGAGCAAAACGGCTGATATGGCGTCAAGGGTTTTTATGACGAAGCGAAGGAAGACGTGAAAGAGACAATGAGAGACAATGGAGGCGTTTTGTTCGAAGCAAAAAGGTTCCTGACCCCATTAAAGCTTCACTTTGAATTTGTGGTGTTGGTGGTTTACATCAAGGCATTGCAGGCTTACATCGTGGCATTGCGGCTTTACATCGTGGCGTTGTGAGTTTACGATATGGCTTCGCAGGGTTACATAGTGATGTTGCAGGCTTACATCGTGGCATTGTAAACGGGCACAAAGGCATATAAGTCGTTCTATATCAATGCGTTAGGCAAAAAAGGCAAAAAATGAAGTTCAGCGATGATGAAGTGGAGAGTTCCAATGCTTACTAAGGATTACATAAGAAATAATGGTAAACGAGTACCTCCGCCAATTGGCACTCTTCGCCAACCTAAGAAAATAATTGCATTTGGTTGGTATGGTGGAAAGTTTTCTCATCTTGATTGGTTGTTGCCGTTATTGCCTTCCTGTAAGCATTACTGTGAACCGTTTGCAGGTTCTGGTGCTGTATTGTTGAATCGTGAACCATCACCGATTGAGACATATAATGATTTAGATGGAGAATTAGTAAATTTTTTTCGTGTATTACGAGATAAGAAAGAGGAACTGATTCAGACTATATTGCTAACGCCCTTCTCGCGGGAGGAATTCGCGTTGGCCTGCAATTTGGACCCAAATCTTTCGGACATGGAACGCGCTCGCCGATTTTACGTTCGAGCAAGACAGGTGAGAACAGGATTAGCTCAAAAAGCCTCTATCGGGCGTTGGGCAAATTGCAGGAATACCAGCCGCGCAGGCATGAGTGGCGTTGTTAGCAGGTGGTTAGGTGCAGTTGAGCATCTGCCTTGGATTGTAGAACGTTTATTGCGGGTTCAGTTTGAGAATAGACCCGCAGTTGATGTAATTGCATTGTATGATTCACATGAGACTCTATTTTACTGTGACCCTCCATATATACATGACACGCGTGGCGACAAGAACGCATATGGTTACGAAATGACTGATAAAGATCATTGCAATCTGGCAGATGTACTAAATGCAATGAAGGGGAAAGTGGCCATTTCAAATTATCAGTGCGATTTAATGGATAAACTGTACCCTGCGTCTAAGTGGTCAAAGTGTGTCGCGCCTGCGAAAACCAATCATGCAACGAAAGGCAAACGCGTTGAGGTTTTATGGACGAACTATGACCCGAAGGAATTTTCTGATAGCAGGCCCTTGTTTGGAGATAATATCTGATGCCTGATCCATCTAATATTTTATCTGAATTTTTTTCCGACGCCATCTCTCAGGATTATAAGCAAATACAAGCCAACCCAGAGGTTCTGAAGAAAATAGAATATGTTTGCGAATGTATCAGCAATCGTGCAGGCGTTCGCTTATTGATGGCTTGCTTGTTGGCAAAGGTACACAAACCGAATGTCAATCCAACTAAACCCTATACCGAGATTGGAAGTGATGATTGCTTCTCTGGCCGCACTTATGATGAGAAGTATATATCACATTTCATTGCGGACAAAGACCTTCCATGCAATCCTACAACGGCATTTCTGACTCCAGCATTGCGAAACATTAACAACCCGCTTTCAACAGACCTGGAACTCATCGGCCGTCCTCGAAAGGTATATACTGACACAATATCCCTTTTACACTGTGTGCATGATGGGCAAATTGATGCAAGTGAGTTACTGGTTGAAGTTATTCATAGGCTAACGATAATTCGCGACAGCAGGAAAGAATCCCTGTCAAAAAAGTTAGAAGAGTTGAAGAATCATTCAGCAGAAGTGGTATTATCTTCAGAAGAGACAATTAGTTTGATTGAGCAACATTTATCATGTAAATATAGTAGTCGATTACCGGTACTGATCGTTGCTGCGGCATATAATACTGCTAAAAATAGAATTGGAGAACAAATCCGTCCACTTCTTTCTCACAATGCCGCTGACGAACAAACCGGCAGTATGGGTGATGTTGAAGTGTGCCTGATCAACGATGAGAACGTGAGAACTGTTTATGAAATGAAAATGAAGAAAGTGTTGCAAGAGGACATTGATCGAGCAATTCAAAAAATCGCAAATGGTGGAGAATCAATCGACAATTACATATTCATAACCACAGATGAAATCGATGAGAACATTTTCGAGTATGCCAAAAGCATGTACGAAAAACTTGGACAGCGTGAAATTGCTATTTTAGATTGCATTGGTTTTCTACGACATTTTCTGCATTTTTTTCATCGACTGCGTCGCCACTTTATAGACGAATATCAAGAATTGGTAATCAATGAACCAGAAAGTGCTGTTAGACATGAATTAAAAGAAGTATTTCTGCATTTGAGACAAGTTGCTGAAACAAGAGAATAAATCCGCACAGGTGCGGATAAAAAAAGGATCTAAGTTATTTATCGAAAGGGGTTTACATAAAACGGCAAGATTTCCAAGAACAGAATGAGAAGTTGTAGCATTGGCCGAGGCAGCTACTACCACTAAGGATGATGTATTGGAGGATTTGGCTGATGCTATGAAAAGCGATATCCGCTACGCTGAGAATACCGTTGATTTCGATGATGACAAGTTGAAACTGATCGGCTGGGCCGGCAAAAAGGCCCCGATCGGCCTATGCTGCTCGTCTTGCGGCGGTGATGCTCCGACGAGCTTTTGAGTCAGGGAATGCCCAATTCCGACTGAAGCATTATAGGGGGGCAAAGGGGGCGAATGCAGTGGTTTGGCGGGTAATTGTGCATAAAACCGGCGGGGTGGTACGTCTCAATTACAGTTGGATTGGAACGATTTTGTGTTTTTTGAATAACTGAGGGCATTATGGACAGGAACTTTGGAAGGTTTGGATTAGCGTTGGCTGTTGCGGTATTGTTAGTTGGAGGTGTTAGCAAGGGCGACGACTCTTCGCTCTCTAATTTGCCGCAGGCTGTTCGGGCGACTGTAGAGCGTGAAACGAAAGGTTTTGAGATAGATGACATTGACCGTGATAGAGATAACGGCAAAATTGTCTATAAGGTTGATTCCTTAAGCATGGACGGCAGGTCAAGCCACCTGGAAGTGGCTGTGGACGGCTCATTGATAAAAGAAGAAAAGCAGCTCCGCAGGAAGGATTTACCTGCTGCAATCGGCAGCGTCGTGGAAGAATCTGTCGGCGATATTGTTTTTTTTCGTATTACGAGAAAGGTATCTTCGGGCGGAGATGTAAGATACGAAATCCAGGGGGACAAAATTGATTCGGAGATAAACCTTGTCGTGGCAGGAGACGGCAGTATTGCCAATAAGAATATCAAGGCCATTGATCGCAATAAGATCACAGGCGACGGCGGGTTAGGCAGATGCAGAGAGCTGCTGATAGAATTAAGATACCAGTTGAAGGTGGCTGCTTTTGGCGATTCAAGGGGGGCGCATGGGATTAATGCGAGGTATTTTCTCGGCGAAGAAAATAAGAAATTCCCTATGGCGATGAATTTCAGTTCGTCTGGGGCGGGACTGAATCGCGAAAAGGCGATAATCGAGGATTATTTGGGGCTTGCTCCTAATCTTGAGTGGGTGGTTTACGGCACGTCGCCGCGCATTTTTAACAAATATTATGATAACTGGGGCGGCAACCCATTCCAAGGCGGTTCGGTCTATCGTACCGACAGAATGTGCTGGGGGCCGTGGCAGCAGAGCAGTACCAAGCCGGTTCCGGCAAGCGCAATAAAGGGCGATATGGCCGGCCCACTGGGATATGAAGTGAAGTACGCCGTTCGGAACGATGATTATAAGGATGCGGATGATATAAAGGACGCCCATAAGCGGCTTCGCAGGGGACGCTATGAATTCGATAAGAAGCGGCTCAGAGCATTCGAATCGATGATTGCAGTGCTGGCGAAGCGAAAGGTCAAGCTGTTGGTTTTTACACCGCCGATACATCCGGTTTCTGCGGGGCAGCCTTGTGCGGACGACGACGGGACTACCCGCGAGGCTTACGATGAACTGGTGTCGAAAATGCGGGCCTGGGAGAAAAAATATCCAAATTTCCACTTTGCGGATGTGAACAATAAAGGCAGGCACAAGCTGGCAGGTACGGACTTCGATGATTTTGACCACCTGAACGACCAGGGCGCGAAGAAACTTACGCTGATACTCGACGGCATTATGAAAACTATTGACGCAAGCCATTGATTTCAAGGCAGTTAGGGAATAGGCGAGGGGGGTTTTCGCTTTGAGAATGCAGAGGATGCCTATTCTGCGAGTATTTGGTTTTTGTTGCAGTTCTGCATAAAATCGGTGTGACGGTACGTCTAATTGCAGTCGGATTCGAATGATTTTGAATTCTTTGAATAATCGAGGGCATCATGGACAAGGGCTTCGAAAGCTTTAGATTAGCATTTGTTGTTGTGGTCTTGCTGGTGGTTGGTTTCAGCGGCTCAGTGGTGTTCGGCGGCAAAGACATCGAGTTGTCTGAAGTGCCGCAGGTTGTTCGGACTACTATCGAGCGAGAGTTGAAGGATGCTGAAATTAACAACCTTGAGCGAGATAAGGATGATGGAAAGACTGTCTATGATGTTGAGGCTGAAACCGAGGACAATAGAAATATAGACCTGAAGATAGCGGCTGACGGCACGATAGTTAAGGAAAAACGCGAGCTCGAACAGGAAAATCTTCCGGCTGCCGTACTCGATGCGGTGAAGAAATCGGTTGGAGATTTCGATTACGATGATATTGAGAAAAGGTTTGAGCTTGGCCGGCGGACGGTTTATCGGATCCAGGGCGGTAAAGGGGACATGGAGATTGAATTCAAGATTGCAGAAGATGGGACTATCCTGGATAAAGACACGAAGCACAATGACGATGATGATATGTCGGACAGTTTCAGGGAACACCGTCGGCTGCTGCTTCAGTTGAGAGGTCAGTTAAGGCTGGTGGCGGTTGGTGATTCCCGGGTGGAAAAGGGAATAGACCCGCAGCATTTTTATGGCGAGAAAAACAGAAAGTATCCGACGGCCCTTAATTTTGGCAGCGGAGGGGCAGGTTTGAATCTTCAGAAGATATGGATTGAAGATTATTCAAAGTACGTGCCTAAACTTGAGTGGGTGGTTTACGGGACATCGCCTCGGATTTTCAACAGATATTTTGGCTCGGACGAAGCCGATGACGTTACAAAAAGTTCCGTTTATCGGGCGGACAAACGCGGCGTTGGATGGCATGAAACGAATACATCGCCGGTTCCGGCAAATGCGGTAGATAATGATGATATGTCACCGTGGGGTTTTGACGGGGAGGACGGAGTGGACGATGACTTTAGAAGCGACAGGGAAAGGCGCGATAAGCAGCGGGATTTGAGAGGGGGCAAATACCGGCTGGATAACAAACGGCTTAAAGTTTTCGAGTCTCTGATTCAATTACTCGCCGGTCGCGGGGTGAAGATGTTAGCCTTTATACCGCCGATACATCCGCTATCTATTGACCAGCCTTGTACGGATGACGACGGAACGACACGCGAGGCCTACGATGAACTCGTTGCGAAGTTAAAGGCGCTGGATGCGAAGTACCCAAACTTTTACTTTTTGGATGTGAATAATAAAGGGCGGCACCAGTTGAAGCCCGATGAGTTTAATAACTTCGACCACCTGAACAAAAAGGGCGCGAAGAAACTGACGCTGATGCTGAATGAGTTCATAAGCAAGGTCGACAGCCAGGGCAAGAAGAAATCATAAAGCATTGATGTTCATGTATGGATTTTGACGATGGCTTCTCATTTGAACGCTTACAACCTTGCAGGTTCTCGTGTTGATGTCGAAGGCCCTGTTTCAGGATGGCGCAAGAAATGTGTTTGGGCTGTTATTGGAATTGTGGCGTTTTTAGCGCTTGACCGTTCGAGTTTGTTTTTGATTGGCCGGCAGTATTATGGTTTACCCGACGGTCGGAGATACCAGAACCTGTACTATTCGCTGAAGTTCCAGCGGTTTAATCGCGTAAAGGACCATATTGAGACGATTGTCGTGGGTGATTCGCGGGCGCGGCATGGAGTGGACCCTATGCTGTTTGCCGGGCAGTCGCAGGAATCCAGGGTAACAGCATTCAACTTTGCAGCGGCCAGCAGCGGGATTGAATTTACTGATATTCTCGTGCGGGAGTATCTTTGCAAAGTTCCGAATCTGCGCACCATAGTATGGGAGGTGTCTCCGAGGATTTTCAATCGTTACTGGTATGACCCGATGTATGAATTGTTTGTGCAGAGCGGCGGTTATCACTCGGATCGTCTGGCGGCAGAGATGGGATTCTCGAGAGTTGGGATAAGGGCTGGGGTGGAGCTGGCTGCGGAACGCATTTTCAGTGAGGCTTCGGCAACATACGCGCATCGTTCGATATTGAAATCTCTGATGCTTGACGGCCTGGTCGGTGATAGTTCAGGCAGGCATTTTCATAAAGAAGCGCCGGTTAATATCAGCAGGTGGGGATTTATGGAGTTTCCAGATTCACAGTGTGTGGATGTGTCGGATCCGTGCGAGGTTGGGGCAATTCTCAAATCGCTCGAGTCGGGTCGGTTCGAGCCGGACAGTGGGCGTATGGGAAAATTCTGCGAGTTGGTAGGTTTTCTTGGAAAGGCCGACATTCGACTTATCTGTTTTGTCCCTCCCATACACCACAGCCTGATGGGAAGCGGCGTTTCCGATACCGATGGCACGCCGAATGCCGATTACAAGCAATTGATGGATAAGCTGCGTGCTTTGGAGAGCAGGTTCGGCAATTATCGTTTTGTCGACCTCAACAAGGGAGGTGACAACGGTTTTACAGATGCCGAGTATGGTGACTTCGACCATCTCAATTATGCGGGTAGCAGGCGGCTCAGCAGGAAAGTCGGTGAGCTTATCAGTAGTGCGTGGTCGAATACCGGTGAAAAAAGCGGCGATTTTGCGGGCAGCGGTACCGAGGTGAGCGCCGGCAATAGCGTCCAGGTGTCGGCGGCGGTGTCGGGTTCGCAAGATACGAAACCGGCAGTCAGCGGTGTGGATGTCACGGGGCCGGTAATTCGGAGCCATCTTGGGAAATTGGATTATAGGGTTGGGGCGTTTCCGCCGGACAACCGTCCACTGATTTGGGCCAAATACTACGACGAAGGCTCGGGTATCGATACCAAGTCGGTCCACGTGTTCATGGACGGTAAGGATATCACGGCCAACTGCAGAGTCAGGGCGAACAAGGTTAGTTTCAAACCTGCCAGGACGCTCAAGTCACCGAAACTTTACGAGTTCAAAGTCATCGTTCGCGACAAGGCAGGCAACAAGAGCGAGCTTGTCTGGGAGATTTTATTGAAACCTTGTTAATGATTTTTCCGGGAAAGGCCCAGCATCGCCTATGTGGTTTAACAGTCTCGATTTTCTTTGTTTCATACTGATAGTTCTGCCGCTTTACTATGCGTTCGGAGCGATTCGCGCCGGGCGTGGGCTGCCGCGGATTCTCTTTCTGCTGATATCGAGTTATTTCTTCTACATGTACTGGAACCCGGCGTTCATTATCTTGATAGTGGCATCGACGGTTCTGGATTATTTGTGCGGGCTGGGCTTTCTTAAGTGGCCAAAGGCCAAACACAAATCCCTTGTGGCTATCAGTATGTGCGGCAACCTGGGGATATTGTTCTTTTTCAAATACGGGCAGTTCTTCTGGCTGAATATTCAGGCGGCGGGTGCCGCATTGGGCTGGGATGTCCCCGATTATCCGAAGGGCTGGGACTTTACACTTCCGGTGGGGATATCCTTTTATACCTTTCAGACAATGTCGTATACGATAGACCTGTATCGCGGCAAGCTGGAGCCGGAGCGGAGCTTCTGGCGGTTTGCGCTGTTCGTGGCGTATTTTCCGCAGCTTGTGGCAGGGCCGATTGAAAAGGCACGTCACCTGATAGGCGAGATAAAAGCCGGTGTTGTCAGGGGCCGTCCGGTTGATACGATGGGGGCGGCACAGCAGATATGCTACGGCTTGTTCAAGAAAGTTGCGCTTGCCGACAGTATCGGGATACTGATTAACCCGATTTTTGCGAATCCTCAGCAGTACAGCGGCTGGCAGATTCTGACGGCGAGTATATTCTTTTCGTTCCAGATTTACGGCGACTTTTCGGGTTATAGTGACATTGCAATCGGCGTGGCGAAGCTGTTCGGGATTCGGATTTCGACGAACTTTTTCTTTCCATATTTCACAACGAACGTCACGCAATTCTGGCGTACATGGCACATGAGCCTTTCTTCGTGGCTGAAGGAGTATCTTTACATTCCGCTCGGCGGCAACCGCAAAGGTCGGCCTCGGATGTATGCCAACCTGATGGTGACCATGCTGCTGGGCGGGCTGTGGCACGGCGCGAGTTGGAATTTTGTTTTGTGGGGTTTTCTGCACGGCGTGTACCTGAGTATTCACAAGGTCGTGCGGACGATTTGGCCTCGGCGCAAGGATGTTGGTCTTTTTCACGGTATGCCGCCTGTCGTTAGGGGTGCGCTTATTCTGGTTGTTGGTTTGTTGAGCTTTTTGTTGGTGACGCTGACGTGGATACCATTTAGGTGCACAGCATTCGGCGACACTGTTACATGTGTGCAGCGGATTTTCACGTTTGCACGTATGGCTGAGGCTGGGTCGCTTATCGACGGTGGGCAGTTGGCGGTGTGCTGGCTGCTGGTTGGGCTTGTGGTGCTGTTCGACGCGTTCTACAAATGTGAGTTTCACTATTGGCAGGAAAGTCGGTGGGTATCGTATGTCAAGTGTGTGCTGCCGCCGGTTTTCATATTGCTGACAGTCATTTTCGGTGCGTCGGAGGCACAGCAGTTCATTTATTTCCAGTTTTGAGTGTATTGGTGATGGTTTGCCATGTATGAATACGGATGGTCTTGTGAGAAGTCGTTGCCTAAATCGGAGGAGTTTGTTAAGTTGCGAGTCAATTGTATACGGTAGGCTATTGAGCAAGGCACGCCGGCGAATATTGTTGTGAATGGAATGTATATTATTAGTGGAGGTTTGTTATGTACCGAAAAACAGCATTTGTCATCACGTTGGTTTTAATTGTAGGGTCGGCCTTTGCTGCCGAGCAATCGGAGTGGACTGGTAAAGGGGCTGATGATTTGTGGACGACCGCGGCGAACTGGCAAGGCGGCAAGGCGCCCGGACCGACTGATGTGATTGTGCTTAGTTCCCCGCCCCAGCGCGGGCCTGTGATCGATTCGGATGTGACCTGCGGAGAGATTCGCGGTCCGGCATGGCGAGGCGACCGCCAGAGCGTAGATGTGATTGAAGGGGGTAACGTTAAGATTGGCGGCTGGTGGCGATTCGCGGAAAAAGGCGACAGCGTTGGGACGATAAACGTTCTCAGGGGCAATGTCACTGTAGTTGGCGTCTTGAGATGTTCGAATGGCAGCAGTGCGAACGGTATCCTCAACGTTGTCGACGGTGTGGTCAAGGCCGACGGAATGTTCCTTAGCGATACAGGCGGTGGCGAGATGAATGTCAGCGGCAACTCATTAGTAGAGTTTGTAAACAACTTGACCTTCGGCGGCAACCGCGGCAAGTTACCGATGACCATCAACATGAACGGTGGGATAATTCGCGTGGGCCGCGAGCTGCGGTGTCCCTCAAATTCGGAACGTGCAGGCATGGCCACGATTAATCTTGCCGGCGGCACTATCGATTGCGATTCGTTCAGTCATGCCAATGTGGCCTATTCAATGGATATCGCAGAAGGTGAACTTACGATCAAAGGTGATGTGACGGCCCAGATGAAAGAAGACATCGCCAGCGGCTATATCACGGCTTTTGGCGGTAAAGATACGGTTGTTTGTAGATACCGCAAGAGGTCCAACAGGACTGTCGTAACGGCGACCAATCGCAAAAAAGCCCACAGGGCAAGACCGGGCAACCGCAGCGAAGATATTAAACCAGATACCAAGCTCACATGGAGAGCAGGACGCCGCGGCAGCAAGAATACGTACGATGTTTATATCGGTACCTCTCTCGATGTGGTCGGAGCTAATGCAAAGCCCGTCGCAAAAGGTCTGGCCAAAGCAACTTTCGACCCCGATCTTGATTTCGGCAAGACCTATCACTGGCGTGTGGATGTCATAGACCAAGCAGGCACGGTTCATAAGGGAGCAACGTGGCAGTTCACTACTACTGATGGAAAAGCGTCGGATCCGAGTCCGGCGATCAAAGCCGAAAGGGTTGCCTCTAATGTGAGCTTAGCATGGAAGGGTGGATTAAACGCGACATCGCATAAGGTTTTCTTTGGTTCCGATCCGGAGAAACTGGAGGATAAGGGTGTTGTTTCGGGAAACAGTTTCAAACCTAAGGGATTGGAATTTGCTAAGCAGTATTACTGGCGTGTTGACGCGATTAATGCTTCCTGGAAGCAGAGTCCCTGGAAAGGTAAATTGTGGAGTTTTACGGTTGATTCCGGTAAGGCGACCGATCCAAAGCCTATCGATCTGGCCCAATGGAAGCCGACTAAGATGACCCTTGGTTGGTCCGCAGCCAGGACAGCTACTTCACACACGGTTTACCTCGGCGAGAACGCCAATTCGATGAAGAAGATTACGACCACTCGTAGTGCCAGTGGTACCAAGGTCGGCCCGCTAAAGGAGGGTACGACTTATTACTGGCGAGTGGATGAGCTTTCTTCGGGCAGGGTCATTAAAGGTGATACATGGAAGTTCAGCACCGTCGGAATGCTCGATCTCAAGCTCGATCTGGCCGTGCCGCAGTGGTATGACCGCACCAAGCCGCGCACCGGTACCGTAAAGCCTGGCTGGTACGCTCTGTGCCATCCGGGCTGGGCGGATATGTACATGCATGACGGCGTTTGGTTGCCCATCGGCAAAACAACTCCAGATCCCGAGGGAATACTCGGCACGGGTATTCAGTTGCTCATTGATAACGGCAAGGGTGGTAACGGCGCCGTCATGGGCCATGGCCTGTGTCGTGGCGGTTTGGCAGGTGACCTGCCCGTTTTCGGAATTCCCGAAGGCGACCCCATCGCCAATACCTATTTCTATTCGTGCGACTGGGCGGGCCAAAAGACCGGCGACGGTTTGGTGCTGCTCAGGGGCCTACCGGCTGGTGTTTATGAGGTTAAATCGTACCACAACCACTGGGAGCCAAGTAAGCAGCAAACGCGTAACTGTCACGACCACGTAAGCGGAATGCCCCCGATGCCGAGCGTAAGCGCAAATCCTGTTCCGACAGGAGGTCTGCCCGGCTCCGGTGCTTGGGCTTTTGTTAAGGGAACCGGTAAAGGCGTTATCTCCCTGTTAGAGGCCAAGAACGTAAAGGTCTCCAGCGTCCTGTCCGACGATGAAGTTACGACGAGCCTTATCCAATTCTCAACCGACGGCTCGGATGTTCTTATCATCTACGAGGCAGCGGACAATACTTATCCCGACCGTGCCAGGAGTGGCCGCGAAGGAGCCAGGGGTATATGGAATGCGTTCGAATTGAAGCTTGTTTCGTGGGCAAAGTAGTTTTTCAAAAGAGAGTCAGTGACAGCAAGTGTTTGCCCGGCTGAGATGATTCAGCCGGCTTGGGCGTTTACGGCCGGTGTATGTGGTCAAATAGGCACCCGTACCTGCTCCTGAAGTCTTTGGTTGAGAGTTTTGATTCTGTTCTCGACGCGGAGCAGTTCGGAGATGTCACGTACAACTGCGACGACGGCCATGCTGTTTTGCTTTTCGTCTCTAACGATTGACCTGGAGATTGAAACAGGGAATACGCTCGCGTCTTTTCTCTGGTGGTAGAAGCCGATTTTGGATTCTCCGGTGCCGATGCTGGTTCTAAAGACGCTCCTGGTGTAGTTGTTGTGGGGTTTTGCCATCCATAGGATGTTGCTGTTTTTGCCGATGACTTCTTCGGCGGTGTAGCCGTATGTTTTGCAGAAGGCGGTGTTGACAAAAATGATTTTGTCTTCCATATCCGTTATATAGACACATTCGCTGGTACTCATAACCGCTGCGGAAAGCAGATGGGCCTGCTGTGCGGTTCTTGCGTACCTGATTGCATTGTCGACGGTTATGGGTAGAGCCTTGAGGTAGTTTCTATCGAGGTCCTTGGTAAGATAGTCATAGGCACCTTTTCTCCACGTGTTCACGGCAACGTCCTCTGCCCCTGTACCGGTTATGACAATTACAGGCGTTTGCCCGACGATATCGAGTATATCCAGAGCGGTACCGTCACCGAGCGAGTAGTCGGACAGTACAACGTCGAACTGCATGGATGACAACAGTTCTTTTGCCTGGGCGACGGAGTCTGCGACTGTGCAATCGTAAGGCAGATTCTCTTTTTCAACGAATCGTGTAAATGCAATCTGGTCGAGTTTGTCGTCTTCAATCAGCAGGACTCTGTGCCGTGAATTCGAGTTCTTCATTTTCGGCTTCTCCATTCGGTAACTTGCTCATATTCCAGTAGAGGTTGACGGTTCTGATAGCCTCGACAAAAGTGCTGTAATCTGCGGGCTTGAGCATATAGCCTGCGACGCTGAGTTCGAAACTTTCCACCACGTCTTTCTCATTGTCGGATGTAGTGAGAACAACAACGGGAATTTTTCTCAGTCTGTTGTCGGCTTTTTCGATTTTGAGAAATTCGATTCCGTTCATTCTCGGCATGTTCAAATCGAGAAAGATAAAGCAAGGCAGTTCGTTGTTCTCATTGCGGAGATACTCGAGCGCTTCTTCGCCGTTGAGAGCGTGTATGACGGGGGTTTTGATGTGAAGATCGCTCAGCGCCCGCTTGAACGTCATGGCATCGACCAGGTCGTCTTCAACAAGCAATATTGGCTTCAAATTCTGCATTTTTCACCTCGAATTCTGATTTTGGCAGCGTGAAAAAGAATGTGCTGCCTTGGCCTAATTTTGATTCGACCCATACCTTACCGCCAAACAATTCGACAATTTTCTTGATTACCGTTAACCCCACTCCGGTGCTTTCGAACTTGTCCCTGGGCTGCAGGGTCTGGAATATCTTAAAGATTTTGCCGAAATATTTTTCATCAATTCCCGGTCCGTTATCGGCAACGCTGAACAGCCAGCAGTCATTCTGTTCGACACAGCCGACGGTGATTTCGCCCTGTTGTTTATCCATGTATTTGATAGCATTGCTCAGAAGGTTTTCGAATACCTGGATGATGCTGGTTTTCTCACAGAGAATTACCGGCATCTGCCCTTCGATGTTAACGGTGATATTGTCCGGCGGAGCAACCATATCGGTAATTTCCGGTACAAGCTCACTGAGGTCGACCTGCATTCTTTTTTCTCTTATGCGGCCTATTCTGGAATATCTCAGTACGCCCTCGATAAGATTATGCATACGGCCTACTCTTGTCTGGAGTAGATTCAACTGCTGTTTTCCGTCGTCATCAAGTTTGTCGCCGTAATCGGTCAACAGCCAGTCTGCCAGGGTTTTGATGCCTCTCAGGGGTGCTTTCAGGTCGTGTGAAATCACGTATGCAAACTCTTTCAACTCCTGATTTATGCTTTCGACTTTTTGATTTGTTGTCTTGAGTTCCCTGATGAGCTGAGCCTGGTTTTCCTCGGCGCGTTTGCGTTCGGTAATGTCGCGAGTGATTGCGATTACGTAATCTTCTTTGCGATGGCTGACGAGTTTGAGGCTTGTCTCGACGAAGAATGACGTGCCGTCGCTGCGTCTGTGTATACTTTGGATGATGACATCTTCTGTGGATGTGAGTTTTTGCAAATGCTGCTCCCATGAGGAATCTTCATCCACGAGTTCGCCGATGTCCTTAATGGTCATATCGAGCAGTTCTGTACGTTTGTAGCCAAGTGTTTCACATGCACGTTCGTTCGTGTCAAGAATTCGGCCCCATTTGGGATCCAATGCGAAGATGCAGTCATTGGAGCGGTCTATGAGACTCCGGAACAACTGGAGTTTTTCTCTATACTGCCTGACCCCGGCGATTCTGCTGAGCTGATTTGCGACGGCGTCGAGCATCTCACGTTCCTCTGCGAGGAAGGGTGAATCGTCTGTGGGCGTTTTTTCACCAAGATAATAAGTCTCGACGGAACCGCTGGTGTTTCCGCGAGTCCTTATCGAGGCGCATTGGCTTGTTTCGCTTTTGCTGAAATTATCTGTTTTGTACTGTACCCCGTCAAATGTGATTCTCACACAGATCGCATCGGGGTATTGATATGCTTTTCTAATCAGTTCACATGCCTCGGTGAATATCTCCTCGAGAAATATATTCGGTCGTTCGGCCAGGCTGGACAGACCGTAAAAGCATTTGAGTTGTTTGACGCGTCGCTTCAAGCTGCTGTCCGGTTCTACGGGCGGCTGCAAATGGGTATTAGCGTCGGAGGCGGATGTTGCTGTTCTGGTGTGCGGCAAGGCTGATAAACGATCTTTAGCCGGGTTAGTGACGATTCGGCGGGGTCGGGACACGAATAATGAAACTGCCTCAATAAGGCAGCAGCCAAGGGCGACGACCGCCACGAAGGCGATGCCGATGAGGATAATGCTTACCAGAACGGAATAGTTTATCGCCTTTTTGACACTATTGGCTTGAGGCACCATTTGCAAGCCGGGGTTAGGCTGGATATTGTTTGCTATTAACGGGATTTCAGTGAGTAATGGTTCCACTTTGTCTGTGAACAATGCAGCAGCGGCATGGGAGCCTTCTTTAGTGCGGACGGTCACTGTCTTGTTGACCATGGCTACGAGGGTTTCAATCTTAGGGCTTAGGTTTTCGAATAGCTGGAGTTTTTCCTGTGACTCTCTTTTGTTCAAAGCCATTTCATTTTCGAACTTTATGGCCCCGGCCCAGAGTGCATTGATGCGCTGCAGTTTGTCGGTGCTCTCGGCAATTGTCTGTTTTGCTTGGCGCTCTCGAATTGGTGTATGGTCTATTATGTTTGATAAAAGCTCTTTTAGAGATGAGCGAATTCTGTCGGTGTGATAAGTGATTTGTCTGGCGGCCTGGGGCTGGTAAAAGCTATAGGTGTTTTGCATCATTACCTGGTCGACGTTCGCCGATACGGACGTGTTACGTCGTATAGCAATGGTTCCCACAACCGCCGCCAGTCCGGCAATCGTTGCCAAGCTCAGCATTAGTACTCGTTCAGTTTTCATTAACGTCCCTTGCTATCGCCGGCAATTCCTGGCCGGCTAACAACTGCTGCGGTGCCCATAATCGTACCGATGTTATCAGAATCCAAACTAATAAGGCTATACTGAGGTACTATCGGCCAATCCGGAGCAGCGCTTTTGCAGTAAATACCGCCGATGAGGCGGCAAAAGCGGTGATTTTCGGCATTTCCTCAGAGATGGATTGACAGCACAGATTGCTGGGCCTATAATGCCAAGGTTATCAGCACTTATTCTTTGGAAAGGGATTCGTTATGGATTTCGATAAGAACGGTGATGCGTGGCAACAGCCGACAGAAGAAGCGGAACAACCAGAGCAGCATAGGGCTGAGCCGCCGACTCAGAGGCCTCCTGCTGGGCCGATAATGCCAAGAGAGCCAAGAAGGCGCAGCGGCTGGAGGATATTCTGGGGGGTGATTCTGGGGCTGTCGATATTTGCCAATATCGTGCTGTTGCTGCTGTTGATAGGGGCAGCGGCATTTTTGGCGGTAGGCAGGGGCAACGCGGTGGTCGAAGAAGTGATACAGAAAGGGCCGGCATCGACGAAGATTGCTGTGGTCAGGCTGGAGGGCTTGATAGATAACAGGAAATCTGCGGATGTTTGCAGGCAGTTAAAGGCCGCCCGTGAGGATGAGAGCGTGAAGGGAATTATTCTTCGGGTCAATTCCCCCGGAGGCATGCTTACGCCGAGCGACGAAATCTATAACGATATCAGGAACAAGACGGATAAACCAGTGATTGCTTTAATGGGGGGGGTCGCTGCTTCGGGTGGGTATTATGCGTCTGTAGCGTGCGACAGAATCATGGCAGAGCAAACAACGATAACCGGCTCGATAGGCGTGATTGCAGGATGGTTTGTAGTGAAGGACCTGCTTAAAGATAAGCTGGGGATCGAACCGGTGTTTGTCAAATCGGGTCCGAAGAAGGATTGGCCGAGTTCTTTCAGGGAGTCGTCTCCGGAGGTAGAGCAGTATTTGCAGGACAAACTGATTCAGCCTGCATACAGAAGATTCCTCGATGTTGTCTCCGAGGGCAGAAAAAAGGTGCTCAATCCCGCACAGGTCAGGAAGCTTGCCGATGGCAGCATTTATAGTGCCGAGGAAGCCCTTGGGCTAAAGCTGATAGATTCAATCGGGTATCTGGAGGATGCGATAGAACAATTGAAGATATTGGCCAACATTGGTGAGGCCCAGGTAATTGAGTATCACAAGCCGTTCTCGCTCACGGAGTTTTTGGCGTCACGCGGCGAGGCCAGTTTCAAATTCGACAAGAATACGCTTCTGGAGGCTACCGCACCACGGGCCATGTATTTTTGGGCGGGGCAGTAGTCGTTTTTAGCAATGCTGTTCTGTTCTTTTTGCACAGGGGGTGGATGCTTTTTCGGCCTTTTCCTACTAAGGCAAGGGATATTATGGGGCTTTGGCAGCTACAGAGGGAGTTTTTGAGGTCTGGAAAAACATGCCAAAAAATGTTGCAGTATTTTTTCAGTTTTTCCCTTGCATCGACCGACAAAAGTCGTATACTCAATATAGCGTCCTTATAGTGGCCCCTGCTTACCACTTCTAAACCTCCGATTAGAAACCAAGCAGGGGTATTTTTTTGCGCTTTCAGCAAGTTTCGTTATCATCTGTTTAAGAGCTTGACATTTCTGCGAAAGGGATTTAATCTGTTGAGCGGTTCTGCTTCAGAGCGGAATAATCCTGATATTATTTCTTCTCAGCCCAGCAGCAGATTTTAACTGATATTGTGACGTGCTATGAGCGACAGTTCAGGAAAGGCAGGATGGGAGCATTTTCCGCACGAGGCAGACGTGGGGATTCGCGGGCGTGGTATGACAATGGCTTCTGCCTTCGAGCAGGCGGCTGTGGCAGTTACGGCTATAATTACGGAACCGGCAAAAGTTGAACCTCTCCAGGAGATTGAGATAAGCTGCGAAGCAGTGGATGATGAACTGCTGTTCGTTGACTGGCTCAATTCGCTTTTGTATGAGATGGCAACCCGCGATATGCTTTTTAGTCGATTCGAAGTGCAAATCGAGGGCAACAAGTTAAACGGTAAAGCCTGGGGCCAGAAGACGGATGTTGAAAAGCATCAGCCTGTAGTTGAAGTAAAGGCAGCGACCTATGCCGAGCTTCGTGTTGGTCGCCGGCGGGACGGGATATGGATCGCCCAGTGCGTTGTGGATGTTTAAGAGCCGGCTGTTGCCGGGGGGACAATCAGTATGGATAAAAAACTCCTGAAAAGACGCTCCGAATACCAATGGGTTATAGAACCATTCGGCAGGATGAATGTACCGGCGATAATCTTTGCCGACGAGACACTGATAGAAGCAATGGACAAAAAGGTTTATGAGCAGGCAACAAACGTTGCGGCTCTGCCGGGTATAGTTAAAGCGTCATACGCCATGCCGGATGCGCATTGGGGATACGGTTTTCCGATAGGTGGCGTTGCCGCCTTTGACCCGGACAAGGGCGGTGTGGTCTCAGCGGGCGGCGTTGGTTTCGATATTGCCTGCGGCGTGCGGACTTTAACAACCGGCATTACCGCCGAAGATATTAAAGCGGTCAGGCATAAACTGGCGGACCGTTTGGCTGCGAAGATTCCCGCCGGCGTCGGCAGCACGGGTAAACTGCACCTGAACAGCAAGGAAATGGATAATATGCTCGCCGGCGGTGCTCAATGGGCGGTCGAACGCGGTTACGGCACAAAAGAGGACTTGCTGCGAATCGAGGGCCGCGGCCGTGTCTCGGGCGCAGAACCCGCCCAGGTTTCCGACTATGCCAAGAAACGTCAGCAGGACCAGGTTGGAACGCTTGGCTCAGGCAATCACTACCTGGAAGTACAGCATATTACGGAGATATACGATAAGACGGCGGCGAGGGTTTTGGGGTTGTGCGAGGGACAGGTTGTTGTGAGTATTCACTGCGGCTCTCGCGGGCTGGGCCATCAGATCGGTACCGAGTTTCTAAAGAAGATGGCCACGAACGCGTCTCGATGCGGCATCAGATTGGGCGAACGCGAGCTTGCCTGTGCTCTCATAAACTCACCGCTCGGCAGACAGTACATAGGCGCCATGAGGGGGGGCATCAACTGCGCGCTGGCGAATCGCCAGATACTCACCCATCTGGTGCGAGAGGTCTTCGGTGACATTCTGCCCCAGGCACAGTTGAAACTGCTGTACGACGTTTCACACAATACATGCAGAGAGGAAACGCATCTGGTGGACGGCACGAAGAAAAAGCTTTACGTGCATCGTAAGGGTGCGACGTGCGCTTTCGGGCCGGGCCACGCGAGTCTGCCCGACGAATTGAAAAGCGTCGGACAGCCGGTACTTATCGGCGGGACAATGGGGACGGCTTCATACATTCTGGTCGGAACAGAGCAGGGAATGTCACTTGCCTTCGGTTCATCGTGTCACGGTGCCGGGCGAAGCATGAGCAGGCACGCCGCCACAAAAATCTGGCAGGGCAGACAGGTGGTGCAGGACCTTGCGGACCGGGGGATTTTGATACGAAGCCGCTCATACAGAGGCGCCGCTGAAGAGGCACCGGGTGCGTATAAGGATGTTAGTGAAGTTGTCGAGGTTGCTCATCAGGCAAAGCTGTCGCGAAAGGTGGCAAAGCTCGAACCGCTTGTGTGTGTTAAGGGATAGGCCGGTTGTGCCTGCTGCCGATGACGGCGATGAGCGCCGGCCCGCCATCCGGCGCTCTTAAAGCGAGGCTGTTACCGGCAGATTATTTTACCGGATCGGGATTATGTCACTTGGCTTCGTTCTGTTTTTCGCCGGTTTTTGAAGCTGCCGCCGACTTGAAGGTGAAATTCCTTTTGCCTGCCTGCTCGCGAATCATCCGGACTATCGCGGAGCCTAACGTATTGGCATGGGATTCTTTCTTCATTTGCTCGGCCAGGTATTTTCTGCGACCTTCGTTCAACTGCTGCACCTTTTCCTGTAATTCGCTGCGCTCTGCAGTCATCTTTGCTACATATTCCTGCCGCTGCTTTTGGTCCATTTTCTGCATCTGGGCGGGAAGGTTCTTTTCGTCGATGTCTTTGAGTTGCAGCTTTTTGTTTTTAATCGCATCAACGATATCCCATGAATAGTTTTGGTAGTTCACCGACGCCTTGGCTACCGACCTTTGAATGACGGCCTCACGCGAGGAGTTTGCAGCGTTTGTGTCCTGCTGCATCTGCCTGGCTGCCGATGAGGAAGCTCTGCTGCCGTAGGCCAGGTACGTATCGTTTAGCCTTACGCCCAGTTCGGAAATCTCTTTGTCCTGCGGGGCTGCTATGTGCACAGCCCGGCGGTTATGGTTAATGGTCATAAAACGCCCATCTGCCAGGATGGCGCCATCCTTCCATTTTCCGTTGATGCCTGCACTTTCGGAACCGCAGTGAATCGTATTGACGATGATGCCGTTGGATACGGCCGCCCTGCAGGACTGGCGGTAGTCCATCGGTCCCTGAGTGAACGGCTCATTGCCGGCAATGAATATCACCTTCAAATCATCCGGCGAATCGCTCCACTTTAGTGAACTGGTCGCCTCTTTTATGACCCAGCCGCAATACTCGTAGCCGCCGTTGGTCTTCAGTGCAAACAATTCTTCCGAGATTTTATCAAGGTCCGTCGTAAAGTCGGAAATCTTCCTGATGTACCCCTTCTCTGAAGGTATGGTACTCTTTCCATATTCGTATAGCGCTACCTGCACTTCAGGCTCAAGTCCGCAGCGCCTGGCAAAAATGAATTCGTTGACTATCGTCCAGAGTTCGGTCCTTGCCTGGTCGATAAGGCCCGACATACTCCCACTGGTATCGAGTAGTATCGCCATCTGGATAAGCGGTTTCTTTTGGATGAGGGGTATTTTTAATACCGTTTCACTTTTCGAATCGTTCTGCTTAGCCGGCGCAAAGTCGCCGAAGCAGGGCACAGCAATCAGCACTATTAAACATGTGGTTATCAGCTTTTTCATTTTTCCATTCTCCTGAACAATCATGAGAATTCAACCTGTTAATTAGCGTTTCTTACCAGAACCGTTTCACCATCCACCATCAGCAGGATATCGCCTCTAAGTGCGATACTGCCCTGGCGGTTTGCTTTGGCAAGTTTCTCGGCAAGGGCCATAAACTCCGGTGAACCGAACTCGATGACCCTGCTCGGTTTGACCGTGCTTTCATTCTTGACAACGTTACTGTCGACCCATCGGCCTCGCCGCTGATAATATGCACGGTCGTTGATCTGCTGCACATTGGCAATGGAAACTCGCTTCATGTCCTCATTGATGAAAGAGTTGCTAATATTGAGCTGCGATTGGGCCTTCTGGCTCATCAAATTCAAGCTCTGGTTCACGCCGCCATAACCCGAGCGTGCATTCATTGCTCGCTCCTCCAGCCGGTCATGTGCGTGATGCATAACCTCACCACTCGCTCCCAGGTTGGTTCCTTCGCTTGCCAGAAAGGCGGTGTACTCGGTGAGGATGCCGAACTCTGTGGAAAGGCGAACGATTTCATCGATGAGTTCTTTTGCTTTCGGGTTGTTGGTGGAACTGCCGGGTTCGGCACCCATCTGCCGCACATCATCGATAAGCTGCGCAATCTTTCTGCTGGCCCAGAGCCGCGGCACGAAGCCGTTACGAAGGTTGGCCTTGTCGAAATCGAAAGCGAATTCGAAGGTGCGCTTCTTACCCAGATAATTACCGTGAATTTTGAAGGTCACCGGCTTTGTTCCGACGTATTGGCCTAAGAGAACCAGTTGGTCGCCCTCGAACATGTCAGGCAGTTTCTCGGGCAGAATGTCACGCGTTCGTCCTAAGGCAGCTTCGCCGTTGGCCTTGACCATGTCCATCTCAACGTCAGCCAGGACAGGGCCGGTCAGCCTTGCAAAGACCCTGCCTATCTTGACCTCGACATCTTCCTTCGGCAGGACGAATTCGGCTTTTGCCCGCGTAATGTCGGCGATTTTTTCCAGCAGCGGGGCATTGACGTCCACACCGACTCCGAAAGTAAAAACACGCCGCTTGTGGGGGTTCGATTTTGCTGCAAGGTTGCGAATGTCAACTTCGGATGTATTACCAACCGTAGGCAGGCCGTCCGTCAGGAACAAAACTATCGGCAGCATCCCTTTGACCGGCTCCTGCGCAAGGGCTTCTTCCAGCGCCGCGTATATGTTCGTGCCGCCGGTTGCGGTTACGCCCTCGATGTATTTTTTCGCCGCCTCTTCGGTTTCGCTGGTCTTTATCACCGGCTTTTTCGAAAACCACTGCGTCGTATTGTTATAAATGCACACGTTGAAGGCCTCGCCGTTTTTCAGTCCCGCGATAATCTGCAGTGCCGCTTCCTTGACCTGGACGATTTTCTCGTTTCGCATACTTCCCGAGCGGTCGATTACGATGGTCAGTTCCCTTTTGATGGCAGGTTCGTCGCCGTCGGTATCCACGTCAACCGGCAGCCCAGCCAGCAGCAGAAAGTATCCCCCGCCTACCTTTGCGTCGGGATAGGTGAACATCGAAGCGGTCACGCCGTTTTCCTGAAACAAATACGAAAGCCGGAATGGCCCCGGTTCGGTAATGCCGTTGGTGTTTTCCACCGTAACCACAACAGGTCCCTTCTTTTCTGCCATGGACTTCAAATCCAACTGCTTCATGCCCACAAGTTTATGCGTCGGCGAATAAACCGTTGCGATAGGCCGCTTGCTTTTAATGGTGACCTTGATGTCCCAGGGCACGTCGTACTGCAGGGACTCGGTTCGCGGAAGAAAGTAATCGACCCTGTTGCCGTCAACTTCGAGCAGGTGCTCATACGTGAGGCGGATCTTCTGCGAGCCGCGAGGTTCCACCGGAAAAACGCTCGAACGTATCAGGTTGTACCCAATAAACTCCACCAGTGCGGGGTCGCGAATCTTCGAGACAAGCTGCTGATATATTCGTTTGGCCTGTTCTTTCGGAAGTACCTTGGCGGTTATCTCGCCGCCGGGGCCGTCATAGGCGAAACCTCGCACGACGGCACCATCAGGCACCGGCATAATCAACTCGGCTTCCTGACGCCGGCGACTGGTGTTTCGCATTTCAATTTCTATCGTTGTAATCGCGGTTGTCTCCAGGATGTCCACCAGCACGCTTACTTTGGTAATTTCAATCTTACCCTGATGCTGCGGCGCAAACGAGTTTCGCCTGCTCTGAGGCATAAGAATGTTCGACGCGAGAGGCCGAACCTTTATATGGTGCAGTTGCGCAGTCGCCTGGCCGCAAACCAACACCACTACCGCTAAGAGATACCCAATAACATGTTTCATGGTCGCCATTTTCGTTCTCCTTAAATTGTTGATTCGAACGGTTTTCACATATATAGTATAACGCCTGGGAGCACTGTTGTTTTGTAAAATGCGTGTAAAAAAACTATGCCGTTATGCGTGGTTGCGGCAATAAGAACATTGTGGATTTGGCATTTCGGCAATGCGAAGGTATTGTTCTCAGCTCTGCACGGCGAGACCGACCCTGAAAATTGCTCCTGCGGGTTTGGCAGAGAGAATTTCGACAAATCCGTTGTGTGCCTGCGCAAATTTCTTTACCAGGGCGAGGCCCAGGCCCGTGCCGGTAGTTTCTCGCGTGGATTCCGAGCCTAACCGGTAGAACTCCTCGAAGACCTTCTTGTGCTGGCGCCGCGGTATGCCCGGACCGCGGTCCTCAACCTCTATCAGAACATACTGAGTGTCCCTTCTGGTCCGAACTATTACCGTTTTGTCGGCAGCGTTGCGCGCGTATTTAATCGCGTTGTCCAGAAGGTTCACGATAATCTGCTTTACCGAGTCCTTGTCGAACGTCATCTGCATCGCCGGAGCAAGCTGGGTCTTTACGGTAAAGCCATTCTGCGCCGCGTAAGGCGTAATCATCTCCACTACGTCCAGAACGCACTGGTTCAAATCGCCCAGGCTGAAGGTATACGTCTTTCGCTGCTTCTGGATACGCGAAAAGTCCAGAACGTTTTCTATCAGGCGGCTCAGCCTTTCGCTTTCCTGACGCATACTGCGGTAATACTCAACGAGCTTATCCTCTGATTTTATCCAGTTTTTCTCCAACATTTCGGAGTACATCCGCAGGGAGGTAAGCGGAGTTCTCAATTCGTGCGAAACGGCGGAAATAAAATCATCCTTCTTCTCGGCCAGCTTAATCTGTGCCCTCGCATATCGCCAAAGGCTCAGCAGTCCCAGCGAAACAGCCATAAGCACCACGACTACGATACTCAGATACCAGCTTTTCAGTTGGTTTATCTGCCTGGCGATCCAACCCGCGTCCGTCTCATTAAAGGCAAGTGTCAAATCGCCGAAGCCAAAGTCAAAAACAGCCGTATACGCGGAGTCCTCTCTGTTTGTATTGTGATTAAGCTGGGGCAGTTCGAAACACATTCCCTGACGCATCAGCCGCCGGGCCGATTCCTTCACTTCTGTGATGAGTTTATCTTCATTCAGCATAAAACCCTGCCGGAAGTGCCGCTCGCCGATTTGAACGTGCCTTAGTAGATAAACCTGACCGCCGAAAATCGACTTATCACTGCTGCTGCCGGGCACAACTACCGGTACAAAAGGCTCTACCCGAACAACCACGGTTTCATCCTGCGCATCTCTGCCTGCCACCAATGCCGAATCAAGACCGTAGAGCTTGCCGTTATCTCCCTTAAAGAATAAAAGTGCACTCGTACTGTCGGCAGTTCCTGCTGTTTCTAATTTCTCCGGCACCCGGAAGCTTTCGGCAACTGTTTTCGCCGGCCGCAGCGCTTTGTGCGTTTTATCTTTCGAGTCTTCCGATTTCTGATCACGCTGTTTCATGCTGTCTGCCGGGATTTGCATGTTCTCACTTGCCTTGGCCGCCACCGCAGCTTTCTCCTGCGAATGCATCGCGTTAATCCCAAGCTGCTGCCCCATTGGTGCGGCATTGTTGGAAATGTTGCTTTCGACCTGGGCTCTGCTCTGCCTGAACATCTGAGTTGATTGAGCGTCTTTCTGAAGACTCTGAATGGGAAGGTTCCTGCTGCGTCTGTTTGCCGCCTTAGCCATGATTTCCGCACGCTTGCGGCGCTTATTGCGTGCGGCTACCTTACGAACGTTTTGCGGTGACGCTTTTTTCGCCTCGTTCGAACCGGTAACGACAAGCCGAGTAAGCTTTGTCTTACGCTGCAGAACCGGCAGCAAACTGTTCTTTATGTTCCAGCGATTCAGTTTGTTCTGTGCGCTGATGTCGGCGTTGTTGAAGTTTACGCCTTCCCTCAACTCAATGCTGTCGTTGGCGGTCACGATAGTATTGCCCGGCCCGATTTGAAAGTGGCCGTATGCAAGGCCGTGCTCCAGGGAACCGCTCAAGGGCGAGCGAAGAAGAGGCATCTGCTGCTGGCTTAGATTGGAAAAGTTGGTGATATTATCAGGGACATAGTAGTATTGATACTCCGTATAAGGGCGATTCTGCTCTTTTCGAATAAAGGTATCGAGTCTGCGTTTTACGTCCTGGCGAATCTGCTCTGCAACGTCGGCAAATTCACCAACGCGCTTCCACTCCAGTCCCTCGGCCCAGCGATTCACCGCGTGATAGCCCAACAGCGCCAAAGCCGAAAGGGCCGCAACAATAATCACCGTCAATATGAACAGTCGTTTATACATTCAGCTCGTGTGCCCCTATGCTAATTCTCGTACTTATACCCGGCGCCGCGAACGGTTTTTATTATTTCCGGCTGTGAAGGATTCCGCTCAATTTTGCTTCGAAGCTTGGCGATATGCATATCCATTGTGCGCGTGCCTAATTCGGTCATGTTCTCTTTCCAGACCACCTTGTAAAGCTCTTCCCTGCTGATAACACGGTTCGGATTCGCCGCGAAAAACTGTATAATCTGACCCTCACGGCGCGTAATATCTATTTCCTCTGTATCGCGTTTGACCTTCAATTGTGCGATATCGACGTTGAGGTCCGCGAACTCGAAACTCTGCCCAACGGCCCTGGCAGGGTTGGTGCGTCGCAGTATGGCTTGGATACGCGCCAGCAGTTCCTCCAACGAAAAGGGTTTGGTTATATAGTCGTCTGCACCGAGCTGCAGGCCGGCCACTCTTTCCGACTGCTGCCCCTTTGCAGTCAGCATAATGATGGGCGTTTGCATATCCTGCCGACGCCATTCCGTGCAGAGTTGTTCGCCGCTGATTTTCGGAAGCATCAAATCCAGGAGAATCAAATCAAAGGGTTTTTCAGCGACAATCCGCTCCGCCTCGAGACCGTCAACGGCTTCGAAAACCCTGAACCCGTGAAACTCCAAAAAGTCCTTCAGTGCTGTCCGAATCTTCTGCTCGTCTTCAACAACCAGTATGGTTTCCTGTTCTTCCATAGTGCACCTTTCATTACCCATATATTATAAGCTAAATCCTGCCGCTGGGTTTGTAAATTATCTGTAAAAAGCCTTCCGCGATATTTTACCGGTATTTTACGACATCCTCAACCGTAATCTTCGTATACTAAATGCGGATTAAGGCATCGAAAGAACGAACGAGAAAAATATGAAGTCTGATAAATTTGAAAGGAAAATGAAAATGAAGCTGCCTGAAATCACAAGTCAAAAACGGTTGTGCCGGTTGTTCTGCATTATCGGGCTTCTGGCAAGCCCTCTAATCGGCGTTGAATCACAAGCCGACGTCTCGGGTTCGGCATTGGCTGACATGCCCATCAAAGAAATTACCATCTTCAAGGACGGCCACGTCTTCGTACTGCACGAAGGTAAAGTTCCCACCGACGGCAGCGGCAATGTGGTTCTCGACTATCTGCCTCGGCCCGTACTCGGGACGTTCTGGGCATATTCAGCCGAGCCGAAAACAAAACTGTCGGCCGTCGTATCGGGCAGGCGAATTGTCTCACTCGACAAAACCGCCCTGACAGTTCGCGAACTCATCGAAGGAAATATCGGCGCAGCGGTCAGAATCAAGGAACGTGACCAGGCCCAGGTCTATCAGGCCACCATAGTGCGAGTTCCTGAGCGTTCCACCGCTGAACTGAGGCAATCAAGCCCGCCTGCCACCGAGGACAAGCTGCCACAGCGAGGTGACATTGTACTGCTGAAAACCGCTGAGGGGACAAAGGCTGTCCCCATGAAACGTATCGAACAGCTTACGTTCGTCGGGGAGCCTAAAGCAGCCGTTGCCCGGCAGGAATTCAGAAATGTAATGACGCTAAAACTTGACTGGAACAATCGCAAACCGAAGAACACCGCAAATGTCGGCATGATGTATGTTCAACGGGGCATTCGATGGATTCCGAACTACCGCATCGATATCGACGGCAAAGGAAACGCACACGTAAAACTCCAGGCAACGCTTATCAATGAGCTTGCCGACGTCGACGATGTCACCGCACATCTCGTTATCGGCGTGCCAACATTTGCCTTCGAAGATTCTGTCGATCCAATTTCGCTTCAGGATACCGTCGCACGTCTCTCAAGGCATTTCCGTCCCGACAGCCGCACCGCATTCAGTTTTTCCAACTCTATTATGAGCCAGCGGAAGGCTCCACGTGCATCGGAACGATTCGAATCGCGTGGCGGTTCCATCGACCTCGGCCCCGAAGTTGCCGGCTCACTCAAGAACGAAGACCTCTACGTTTTTGCCGTTGAGCATATCACGCTCAAAAAGGGTCAGCGAATGGTAATACCGATTACCGAGTTCAAGCTCAAATACAAGGACGTCTACAGTCTGGATTTGCCGTTCGGCCCACCACCGGAAGTGCGGCATCGCTTCAACAACGACCAGCAGGCCAAAATCGCCGCCTTTATGCTTGCTCCGAAGGTCATGCACATGATAAGGCTCGAAAATGATTCACAATATCCACTTACTACGGCTCCGGCGTTGATTCTCGAAAAAGGACGGGTCATCGCCCAGGGAATGATTAAATACACCGCCGTCGGCGCTTCAACAGACCTCGACCTCACCATCGCCGTGGACATACACTCGAAAAAAATAGACAGGGAAACCGGCTTCGAACCCGACGCTGAAACATGGGAGGGTCACAAATATGGCAGAAGAAATTTACAGGGTACTATCACGCTGACAAACCGTCGCACCGACAAGGTATACATTGAAGTGAAACGTTCGGTACTCGGCCATATCGACGAGACCGACAACGAAGGAATAATCCATCACCTCGACCGCATGGAAGGCGGCTGGATGATTACCGACGGGACTCCCTTCTGGTGGAACTGGTACGATTGGCCGTACTGGTGGTACTATTATAATTCCGTAGGCCAGGTGACATGGAAATTAGAACTCGAACCCTCGAAAACGACAGAACTAACCTACAACTACCACTACTTCTGGAGACGTTGATTGAACAAATTTAAGCACCCTTTTTAGCATAGGAGGACAAAATGAGACCGGTAAGTCAAAACTCAAAACTTGTGTTCGTGGCAGGATGTATCCTGATGACGGCTTTTTTCAGTGTTGTCAAATCAGTCCGTGCGGGCGACAAAGAAGACGAAAACCCCTACCTGTGGAAGTCAAAGGTAAACTCTGTCGCCGTGTTCAAGAACGGACTCGGCTTTTTCATCCGGCAGGGCAAAGTTGAACTTCGTGATGGATGGTGCGTCGCACGCGAAGTCCCACCTGCCGCCTTCGGAACCCTCGCAATATATTCTGCCAACAAGGATCACCTCGTGGACATCGTGGGTTCCGGTCCCGGTGAAATCGTTGACTTCGACGGCACCGATGCACCCGACAACCCCGAATACAAACGAAAACGACTGCTGAGCAATATTAACCTGCGAGTCGAGATAACCTATACTCAGAAAGGAACCAAGAGAACAGCGGTCGGCAAAGTTGTTTCCGTCGGACCAAAGTTTCTCGTGCTCGACGGGCCTGAGAACAACTTTGCCGTACCTCTCGAAGGAATTTCCAGGATGCAGATTCTTGACCTGCCCGTTCGTGTGCATGTTCAGGATGAGGCTGAGAAAACGCCCAATGCCACAGAACTCGGAATGGCATATTTGCGAAAGGGCATTACCTGGATACCCGAATATACGGTGAAAATCCTCGATGATACCACCGCAGAACTGACCCTGCGGGGAACGCTTGTAAACGAAGCCGAAGACCTGATTCACTGCGACATTAACTTCGTTGTCGGTGTGCCGCACTTTCTACACACCGACTATATGGCCCCCATAGCAGTCGGCCAAGCCATAAGAACTATCGGTGCCGCAGTTGCCCCGCCTCAGATTAGTAATCAGATCATGAACCGCGCCGCATTTACCAGCAACGCTGCCGCGTCAAATCAGTTCAACCGGTATGAAGCAGTGGATCGGGCTGTGACAGCACCCGGCGGCGATCTGGGGAGAGTTCTCGGCAATCTGCCGACAATGGAAAGCGCCGCCGCAACCGACTACACGGTATACACAAAGAAGGATATGTCCATTCGCCGTGGAGAAAAGGCCATCGTTTCACTTTTCACCAAAAAGATAAAATACTCGCACATATACCGATGGTCTCCCCCAAAAAGGATGCAGCATTTTCTCGTGCTTCACAATGCCACTGATACCGCCTGGACTACAGGTCCATTTCTCGCCGTCAGTGGTAACCAGCCGCTCAGCGAGGACCTGCTAAGATACACACCTGTGAGCGGAAAATGCGAAATCCCGGTCACACACGCCGTAAACATTGCGCACGAACAGTCCGAGTCCGAAATCGACCGAAAACTCAAGGCACATTCGCCACGTCGGGAGAGGTATCTCGACCTGGTGACACTCGAAGGAAAGCTTAAAATCCGCAACTTCGAAGCCGATACCGTAGAAATTGTCATAGTCGCTTCGGTCCCCGGCAAACCAATCTTCGCATCGGATGATGGAGATATCCATGCAGACCCCACGAAGCTGCAACTTACCGAAAGGGCCGGCACTGTCGAGTGGGTGGTAAAACTGAAGTCCCGTCAGAGTACCACTCTGACCTACAAGTATGAACGATACGTAAATTCAGGATAGCGCCGCAATGCGCCTTCACCATAAACGTCGCGCAACGCATCCTCACGCTGTTTGCGAATAGCCCGATGCAATAGCCGCGGGGTGCGCACCATTGAAGGTGTGCACCTCGCCGTTGGCCTCTGGTGGTTTCGAACTCCACTTTTTTTGTCGATTCTCCTGCAATGCAGCCGGACAACGTCAATTCTGCAAAAAGACTTTACACAAAAAATGTTGCGTCATCAAAAACTTTCCAATACTATCGTCCCATCTTTGATTGAATAATTACTCTTTGCCGCCTGTCATGTATCTAAAGAGAAGATTCGTCGATGTTTAAGGAATATTCTTACATTGCTGTGGACCTGGGTGCTGAAAGCGGAAGAGTGACACTCGGAACCATTCATGCAGGAAAGCTCAATCTCCTTGAATGTCATAGATTCGCTAACGCTCCTGTCCAGGAGAACGGCTCACTCAAGTGGGACTTTCAGAAACTTTTCGCCGAGGTCAAGGCCGGCATAGCTAAAGCAGTGGAAACGAGTCGTGGTCGGATAGCAGGCATTGGTATCGATAGCTGGGGCGTTGATTATGGTCTTCTTGATGCAGACGGACGGCTGATTGAAAAACCTTATCACTATAGAGATAAACGTACCAATGGTCTGATGCAAAAGGCCTTCGAACTGATGCCAAAAGAGGACATCTATACCGAGACCGGCACCCAGTTTATGCAGATAAACACGCTTTATCAGTTGCTGGCTGCGCAAACGGCTGGCTCGGCGGCCTTGGCCGAGGCAAAGAATCTTGTCTTCATCGCCGACCTGGTTGCTTACTACCTGTGCGGCAGAATATTCAGCGAATATACGCTGGCGAGCACATCGCAGTTGATGAATATGCAAACAGGACGGTGGTGTGAAGGCATCTTTGATAAACTGCGGCTGCCGATGCGGATTATGCCGGAAATTGTAACGCCTCCCACGATAGTTGGGCATATAAAGAGCGACCTCGCTCGGCAGTTCAGATGCAAAAGTTTTCCTGTGATAGCATCGGCTTCGCATGATACCGCCTGCGCGGTGGCTGCTGTCCCGGCTGAAACAGGGCAATGGGCTTATCTTTCGAGTGGTACCTGGAGTTTAATGGGGCTGGAGTTGTCGAAGCCTGTCATAAACAACAAATCCTTTAAATATGAGTTTACCAATGAAGGCGGCGTTGCAGGTACAATCCGTTTCCTGAAGAATATCATGGGATTGTGGCTTGTGCAGGAGTGTCGCAGACAGTGGCAGAAACAAGGCGAGAGTTTATCTTATCAACAGTTGACTCTGATGGTGGCAAACGCCAGGCCTTTCCTGTATACGATTGACCCGGATGCCGACGATTTCCTTGCTCCCGGTGATATGCCCGCAAAGATAAATAAATATCTGGTGAGAAATAATCAGAAAAAAATCGTAGATAAGGGGCAGATGATAAGAATCATTCTTGAAAGTCTTGCATTTAAGTATCGGCGCGTTCTTGAACGGCTCGAGGAGACAGCCGGTCGCTCTATAGATGTTCTGCATATCATTGGCGGGGGAGTAAAAAATGAGCTTCTCTGTCGGTTCACAGCCAACGCAACCGGTAAGAAAGTCGTTGCCGGACCAATTGAAGCGGCTACGATAGGCAATATCATAATGCAGGCTATCGCGACGGGTCGGATTAAGTCACTAACACAGGGCAGGAATATTATTCATAATTCATTTGAATTAAAGCAGTATGTACCTGAGAATGTGGGGACGTGGACCAGCGAGTATCAGAAAATAAAATGGTGACGAATGTTTTCTAACAAACTTATACAGAGAGAATTGTTATGTCCGAATCACCTATTTCGAGTAAAGCAGTAAGCAAACTTGACAGCCTGTATGAATTCGACCGCGAGCCGGTCTCTAAGGACAAGCTTTGCGGTGGCAGGTACTTCGCCGGGATTTTTGCCGGTGAGCACGTTGCGGCAACGGAGTTTGTCATCGGTGCGCTTTTTGTATCATGGGGTGCGAGCGTCTTTGACATAATCGTCGGCCTCTTAATAGGCAATCTGCTTGCAGTTTTGACATGGGCCTTTGTCTGTGCACCGATAGCGGTACAAACTCGCCTGACTCTGTACTGGTATCTCAGGAGAATAGGTGGTCCGTTTTTTTCTTTGATTTATAATGTCCTGAACGCTGTGCTTTTCTGTATCCTCGCCGGCTGTATGATTACCGTCTCAGCATCGGCGGTTCGCATCCCTTTTAACATACCCGCACAAACCCAGCTTTATCCTACGGACTTTCGATTTGTCCTTGTCGTACTCATTGTCGGTGCCGTGGTTGTCACCCTGGCTATACTTGGGTTCAAGAAGCTTGCCAATTTTGCTTCGATATGTTCTCCGTGGATGCTCTTGATGTTTATTGCAGGGGCATTTGCGATGCTGCCGCTTCTCGGCGAAGCTACCGGCGTAGGCCCGATTCGAAGCTTTGGGCAGTTCTGGAAGATGGCCGAGCACGCGGTTTGGGTCGGCACCAGGCCGGACGGCAGCCCTGCGCTCGTGGGATTTTGGCATGTTGCGGCCTTCGCATGGATATGCAATCTCGCAATGCACGGGGGTCTGTCTGACATGGCACTTTTCAGGTATGCCAAACGCTCAAGTTACGGATTTTATTCGGCATTCGGCATGTTTTTGGGGCATTATCTCGCATGGATTTGTGCAGGCGTCATGGGGGCCGGTGCAGCAATGGCACTAAATACCAGCCTTACCAGTCTGGACTCGGGCGCGGTGGCCTATGAAGCTCTTGGAGTTGCAGGAGCAATTGCCGTTGTGGTTGCAGGCTGGACAACATCTAATCCGACGCTTTACAGGGCAGGCCTTGCCCTGCAGGCAGTTACACCGAACTGGCCCAGGTGGAAAGTCACACTTGCCGCCGGTACGGTCACGACAATCATCGCATGTTTTCCATTTGTCTTCACGAAGCTCCTGGATTTCGTCGGCATTTATGGCCTGTTACTCGTGCCCGCCGGCGCGATTGTCTTTACAGAGCACTGGCTTTTCCCACGGCTTGGGCTGATTCGCTACTGGGCATCTTCGAAAAATCTTATGCTAAATTGGCCCGCTTTAACTGCCTGGGTGGTCGCGATTACGCTGGCGATGTATTTGTGGATGAGCCAAACGGTGCACTTGTTTTTCCTGTTTATACCGGTCTATGTGCTCACAGCTATTCTCTATATTATTTTAGCTCGCCTGGCAGGGGCAAAACAAGCCGTAGGCCGCACAAAGCCGCAGGTTGATGTGCCGACAGTGACAGCCGAATATGATTCTTCGACTCGCCCCGACGAAAAAACAAAGACCAACTTTGCTGTCAAGCTCAGTGGCCTGATAGCGCTGCTGTCACTTGCTGTGTGTGTTGTTTTAATGGTCTGGGTCTTTATGAGCGATATAGCCGATTATTCACAGCGAATAAATGAATTTAAGAAATGGCTGATTGTACCAACGTTGATTTATTTTGTAACGGCAACAGCCTGGCAGGTATTACGAAGCAAAAAGAAATGATTCGAAAGTTTACCGTACCATGAAAAGAAACGCTCCCGACATAGAAAAGTCATACAAAATTGCCAAAGAAATATATGCTCACTACGAAGTGGATACCGACGATGCAATTAGGAAACTATCGGAGATTCCCGTCGCCATTCACTGCTGGCAGGGAGACGATGTCGCAGGATTCGAAACTTCGGGCGATTTGAGCGCAGCCGGGATTCGAACCACCGGCAACTATCCCGGCAAAGCTCGAAATGCGGACGAACTACGAGCCGATTTAGCTAAGGCTCTTAGCCTTATTCCCGGCAGACATCGTCTGAATCTTCACGCGATTTACGCTGAGACAGGCTCTAAAAAAGTCGACCGAAACGAACTGGCACCGGAACACTTTGTCAATTGGCTCGATTGGGCCAGGCAGCTAAAACTCAGAGGAATTGATTTTAACGGCACCTTCTTCTCGCATCCGAACGCCGAAAAGGGATTTACTTTGAGCAGCAGAGACGATGGCATTCGTAAGTTTTGGGTCCAGCACGCCATCGCCTGCCGCAGAATCGGCGAATACATGGCAAAGCAGATGGCCTCTGCCTGTGTCGTAAATATCTGGATACCCGACGGTTTCAAGGATATTCCTGTCGATCGCAAAGCACCCAGGCTGCGCCTAAGAAAGTCACTCGATGAAATCTTCGCCGATACAATTTCGAGCGAGTATGTTCTTGATTCGATGGAGTCAAAACTGTTCGGCATCGGCACGGAAAGCTACGTGGTAGGCTCCCATGAATTTTATCTGGCCTATGCCGTGAAAAACAACAAGCTGCTCTGTCTGGACAGCGGACATTTTCATCCGACCGAGGTTGTCTCGGACAAAATTTCTGCGGTTCTTGCCTTTCTCGACGCGATACTTCTTCACGTCAGCAGACCCGTCCGCTGGGACAGCGACCACGTGGTGATATTGTCTGATGAATTATCTGCCGTCGCTCAGGAAATTGTTCGGGGCAGTTTTGTTGACCGCGTACACATTGGCCTTGACTTTTTCGATGCCAGTATCAACCGTGTAGCTGCCTGGGTCATCGGCACGCGATGCACGATTAAGGCGCTGCTGACGGCTTTTCTCGAACCGACAGCACTTCTCAGCAGGTTTGAATCCGACGAGGATTACACCTCCCGGCTTGCCGTCCTGGAAGAACTGAAGACCCTTCCGTTCGGCTCCGTATGGGATTACTACTGTTTACAGCAGCAGGTCCCCACCGGTGCCGATTGGCTCGACATCATCAGGCTATATGAGAATAAGGTCCTATCCCATAGACACTAACCACCTGCTCTGCTGGACCTGCCGCTGCACAACACTGAAATATTCGATAGTTGTCAGTTGAGGTCTTTGTCCTTCCAATACTTTGTACCCGCAACTGTCGCCTGCAGCGCCAGACCCGATTCCGTCATCGAATATGCCTCGATGTCAGAGCCGATAGCACCTTCAACGCTGGCCTCACCACCGGTTTCCCCCGCCTTGGCAGCCGCATCGGCATGGCCGCCAAACTCCCACCCGCTTTCCACGAATTTGTTAAGCACAGCCCTCGACTTGAAGATTAACACTTGTCTATAGTCTTTAACCCCCAACCCAAGACCAACGCCTCCCAACGCCATTTTCATATATGTGCGCCTCCCTGTCGAATTGTCAACAACACAACCATATCCGCCACCGGCACTTACAAAGATTAAATTCACATTGGCATTGGCAAATACTCCGTAGCCGGCGGATTTCTTGATTTTGTCCCTCGTGGAAGGCTGCTCCCGGTACAGCCTTTCAAGGGTCTGAGTTTCCATCGTTTGAATTTTCTGCTGTCTTTCTGCAACGGGCAGTCTTGCGCTTGGACCACAACCTGATACCACGCCAAGCAGTGCCATAATAGCCAACAGGCATAATGATGTTCTCATTTCCTCATCCCCAACAAGAGTAATTACCATCGTTTTTGCGTTGAGCATCGAAAGCTCAACCCTGTCTGCAATCATATTACAACATCACGACCATTCCGCAACCCTTCGCCGAAAACATCGCAACCTCGCATACCAAGTGCCCCCGCAAACCTCCCCGCCCCCTCCTGTCATTCTGAGCGAAGTCGAAGAACCTGGCCAACGAACATGATTAACCCCACAAACCAACCCTTCAAGCCCCGCACGTCAGTAAGGCGACATCTCTCTATACCAGCATATCCCCCGCTCACAGTTAGGCCAATGCTCAACAACATACTTATACTTCTCAACAGCCTTATCCATACTCCCAAAATCCCAGTACCTCTCCCCAACATACCAAACCGCCCAACCAATCCGCTCATCATCCCCGAACTTCCGCATCAATTCATCGAACGTCACCTGCGAATTCGCATCATCCGCGCAAAAAGCAGGGGACGCACCCACGCCCCCTGAAAACCGCAACGCGAGAAGAAGATGCAACCTTAACTTATAAACGAATGCATACTCCCTGCAGGAATTCAACACGCTAATCACTAAAGACCACTCGGCGGATTTCCAAACGCTCTGGAGTAACACTCATATAGTAAAATTGGCCGTCTGGGCCGATAAGACTGTATCCCATTGCCTTCGTCCCCTGCCCAAACTCCTCCCTATACATCCAAAGAAACTGCTCATGTCTCCTGATATACTTGCTTCTCTTCTCGGCAACCGCTGCCGCCAGATTCGCGTTCTTTTTTACATGTTCCAGGAGCTGTCCGGTCCGCCCCGCAAACCGAAATGTTTCAGGGGCCTGCTTTGAAACATCATAACCACGAACAAAAAGTAGCTCATCGTTCGGAATAAGCACCAAACGACCCGCCGTACGAAAATACTTGTCCCGATTCGCATAGCAATATGGATCACCCGTTTCTTCGGCCTTTTTCTCAGCACCAAGGTCCTCTTGCGTAAAAGGTCCTTTCGCCCCAAACTGATTCAACAACCTCCCGTGCCTGTCATACCGACAAATGGTACAATCCGCAATGCCAGGTTTCGACAGTTCAAGATAAAGGTCCCCATGCGTCCCAATTACAATATCCCTAACCCTGTCGGTCCTGCCCTCGGGCTTCAACATTCCAATGAATGTCCCATTTGCATCGAACTTGTGCACGCGGATAGCACGCGAGCATGGGCGGCTATCCACTTCAGGGATATAGAATGTCCCGTCATTGCTGTCGATCCCAAAGCACATGGGGCTGTCATCATAACCGGCTCCCAACCTATACACATATTGCCCCGGCCCACTTCCCGGAGAACACGAAACAACCACCGTCTCCTCGCAACTCATATCGCCCCACGCCGGCAACCCAATACTCCAAAACATTCCCGCCAGAATGCTGCAACAGTAAAGCCTTTTCTTATTTCGATTGTTCCAACTTTCCATTTTCTGTACCTTTCCTTTATAGCAACCTTCTTCCTTAAATATCCGTCGCTTATCCACCAAACCGCAAGCTACCACCCCTCTCGCATTACAAACTTGTGGGCGGTAGAGTTAAGTATGGCGCTAAGGTTCTCGACTTCCACACCTGTTTTTCTGGCACTGATGATTTTATCGTTACCATCTAAATAACCATCACTATTTTCGTCCTTATATAGCACCGCAGTATGATCCCCGTTGAACGGTGCACTATAATTTTTGTCGATTATTATTAGATCACCAATGTTAATGTCGCTACCTATCGAAATACTAGCGTTGGCTCCACTGGATTTCTTCACAGTCGTTCCGCTTACGTAATAAGGCTCATCTGCTTGCTTGATTTTTGTCCTGCTGCTCTCAAGACCATCCGTACTGGCCGTATATAATGTTGCGCCAGGCAGGCCTGCATTATAAGATGCAGCTGCCACAAGGTCCGCACAATCAAACCCAATCCGATCCCTCGCTTGAAAACTAACGCTGCCGTATATCCAAGGCACAAGGTAATATGACTCAATATGCTTGATAAACGTTGAACTTGCGTTGGAAAGCCGAGCCACGCGGGCAACACGGTCCCTAATACCTATGTTGTAATCATCATCGCCTCCACTACCGTTAATCACCAACTTACTCACCGTGCTGCTGTCCCTTTTTCCTGTAGAGTAATATGTATCACCATCAAGTTCAACCACAATCGTATAATGACGTGTTCCGACCGAACCTGCGGTACCACCTGAATCCGTATAAGACCAGTCGTCAGCCTCAACTTGAGTGTGATTATACACAATAACGTCATAAATATCAACCTCCGCACCTTCCGAACTCGATTTTCGAGAATAGACTCCCCTTAGGTAGCTGCAATTATGTCCCCCGGAGATCCCGAAAGCAGTCCCTATACTCTGGCCTTCAGTCGGATTTGAATACGAATGGGAAGGAGTGTGAGGACAACTAGCTGTTGTCCCGTAATTCCCACTTACAACGTTTGTATAGCCACCGTACGACGGGCACCACGGATCATTGGAAGTCGACTGTCCATCCATGTCCGGCATCACTTTTTTCCACTCGATGCTCGGGTCTTCCCAGTCGCCATCCCACCTATACACTGTCGCACCCAAACCCGAAACGGGTGCGGATGAGGATGAATATCCCCAATAGTATTGATGCGATTCTCCGCTAACTTGAATAACTGCTCGAAGATCCACATCACTCCCATATGCTACAGCATCGGGAGTTGTATCTGAGTCCCATGACCCACTGGCATTCGTAACGATTTTAACAGCAACCACTGTCGGCGAATCATTGCATCCAACAACAGCCTCCGTAAAACCAGCAATCAGCACCATAAACACCACAAAACATCCAGTATATCCTTTCGTTATCATTTTTCGCCTCCTTCTGATAACACGCCCTGAATTTCATCCAATCGAAAATCGCCCGGCTTGACAATCTCAAGCAATGACTTGTAATACTCCTTACCTAAATCGTGCTCACCTCTCGAATAATAGATCCTGCCAAGCTTGTGCAACGCAACATCCTTAACGCCACAATCCGGAAAATCCTCAACAACCGCAGAATAAGCCTCCACTATCATCACATCTGCTTCTGCTTCGCTCAATGTGCCGGACTCTTTAAGTTTCTCATAGCATTTGGCTATCCGCAGCTGCGCACGACACACATAATGATATGTCGGCCAATTCGCCACCACTTCTCTAAAACAATCTATCGCCTTCTCATAATTACCCCGTCTTCTGTAGCAAATCCCAGACAGGTAATAAGCATCTGCCGTTGCAAGGGTTGGCGGAAATTCCTTAATGAACTTATCCCAGAGCACCATTGCTTTCCCGAAAAGTATCGGTGCTTCAGGGCTCTTAAGCCCCGACCGAACACCCTTTTCATAGTAGGCCTCACCAATCTGAAACAATGCCTTACCAAGCTTCGGATTGTCGTTAAAATCCACACACAGCGTCTCAATCGCCTCCTCTGCCTCGCTTTCCTGTCCCATCCAAATACTTGAAAGCGCTATCCCAACCTGAAATTCCAGTAGAGTCTCAGGCGTCTCATCCCAATTCTCCAAAAGATACGCAAAGAGCCCGCGCCCTTCCTCATACAGCCCGGCATTGCGATACTCCTCCACAACCTCATGAATAGTCGCCGCCAATTCTTCATGCCCAGCAAACCCGCTCAACAGGTTCCCAAGCTCTTCCTCAGACTTCTCCAAGTCCTGCATACGAATCTGAGCCGTCGCCGCCTTCATCTGGCACCATATCGCCCGATCATCATCAGGCAAATTCTCTACAACCCACTTGTACAACGCATATGCCTTGGCCGAACTATCCGCCAACTGATACCCATCTCCGACATCCTCAACAGCAGCCGCCGCACCTGCCCGACCGCCAAAAACCGCCTTCAGCTTCGCAGCAGCAGCATCCGCCTTCTCATAATCACCCGCCGTAATCCACATCCTTGCAAGCCGCTTCTGAGCATCCACAGCCCACTTACTGCCGGGCCAGCGTTCGACAACCTCACCATACAACTCAACCGCCTTTGCACGATTACCATCACCCGCATAATCATCTGCCAACTCACTCAACTCATACCCTATCCCCGCATTACCACCGTAATCGGCAATAAGCTTGGTTATGCCAGCCTTAGCCGCTTCATCATCACCAAGCTTTATACTCGCCTTGACAACATACCGCTGAGCCTCCATCGCCTTCTCTTGGCCGGGCCAATTCGCAACGAAATACTCGAAGAACTCCCTCGCCTTCCCCCATCGCTTCTGCTGCCGGCACTCATGAGCCAAATCATAAACTGTCCTCGGCAATCTCTCATCATTGGCATACCGAGACAGCATCCCCTCAACCTCAGCCGTCGCATTCGCATCATCGCCAAGCCCAAGATAACACTTCACTATTCCCGACGAAATACCCAACATCTTCTCCTCAGCCGCACCTCGCGCTATCACATACTCATACATCTCCAGAGAAGTCTCATAGTCGCCCGAATCACGAAACGCCGATATCAACTCATTCTCTAACGCACCCACCAGCTTCTCATTACTCGAGAAATTCGCCATCAGTTCCTCATACGCCTGTTTGGCCTTGCTCGGCTTCTCATAGCGAACATACAGAAGTATGAGTTTCTCTTGAGCCGATAACCCGTCGTCGCCCCCAATATCCCCTGCTGCAATCTCACGATAAATATCCGCAGCCGCAAGTTCCTTCTCTTCATTCAAATAGCTCTGAGCCTGTGCAAATAACTCCTTTACACCATTTGCATCCGCCCCATATCCAACCGCAGCCACCAACAAGATACCAGCGACCGTTACCGATACCAGAATCTTACTCCCAACCATAGCCGTAACCTCCTAAAATCAATACTCGCGCTTCCAGTTCAACTCACACAGCCTTATTTACCTTCTGCTTCCAGCGCCCGAATTCACCTCAAACTTCCACCAAAGCTGCCGCATCATAACCCACCGTAGTATATAGACGTCAAAACATGAAAAAAGTTACAATAAAAATTCCCTCTTTTTCAAAATTTCTTAAAAATTTCTCAAAAACCCTCCTAACACTCTAAAAACGCACATCCCTCACCAACTTTTTTCGCCCAATAATTCCTAATCAATCAGAAGCGAACGCACTTCTTCAAAACCCCCATAACCACCAAAAATCCCTTACCCATTCTGCCACAAGCGCTTAGGCCGTTTACCCTGGCAAAACCCCCCGAATTTTCGACAATATGCGTAGGTTCGCCCCTATTATAGAAGGGTGCCCTTTTTCTAAGCACCCAAAACAGAGGTATAGACACTATGACCACAATCGCAACAAACAATTACCCCAAGGCCCCAACCAATATCACCCATAAAACACCGCCGTCTCTCGGACGGCCTCAACCCAATAATCAATCATCAATAATCCCTAATCAATCAAATCCCCAAACCGCCCATGTCGCCCAGTTTAACCGCAAGCTACAACCCTTTTATGCAAAACAAACCCAATTTCCAAAACCAGAAATGGACCTAACCCCCTATTACAAAACGGCTTATGGAAACTTACGCGTTTGCAGCCCCCGAAAAAACAAACCCAATTTCAATCCCCCCATCGAAGATCGGAGTTTATCCCGACTCGTCGGGGCTGCCCTCTTGTTTCGAGCCTTCTCATTTTCGTGCTTCGAATTTGTTTCGGATTTAGATATTCGGATTTCGTGCTTCAACCCAACAATTATGCAAAACAAACCCAATTTCCAAAAACCAGAAATGAACCTAACCCCCTATTGCAAAAGGGCTTATGGAGGCTTTCGTGTTTGCAGCCCCCGAAAAAACAAACCCAAACGAACCCAATTTCGAACCCACTGCTTTTTACGGATAACAGTTCAAGCTTTCTCGCTTCGGACCAACTCCGCATCCCCTTTTCCAATAGGTGCGCACAAAGCCGTTCTCGTTTCCTCAAAACTCCTCAAAATTCCCCAAAAGTCGCATGTTTGTCTCAGTTTTTCTTATTATTTCTCACATTTTCTCATTTTTTCGCAGGTTTTCGCGCGTTTCCAACACTTCCCACCCCCAATCAGCGCGTTTGTGCGCGTTGTAAACTGAAGAGCTATATGAGATAAAGCCGAATCGTGCGGGAAAACCCGGGTAATCGGCGGATTTCGTGGGATAACGGGGCTTTAAGGGCCGTTTTAATGGGCTTCGAAGGGTCTATATTGCTGAACATATAGGGAAAAAGCTATATGAGACTAAACAGGAAACAGCATCCAGTATGTCCAAATGCGTTTTTGGGCTGAAAATGAGGGTCGGGGAAAAAAGGCAAAAAAAACTTGTCAAGAAAACAAAAAAAACAAGGCGGCGATTCTTGGAGAATCTTAGGGATACTTAGATAGATTCGCCGATGTCATCGAGGACTTCATTGAGCGATTTGCGGACGGCCTGGCAATATAAGTGGAGGGTTTCGAGTTGGTCCTCTATTTCATCATTGCGGGAACCGTGAAACTCGCCAAATGACTCGCGAATGCGGAGGTCAGCCATCTCTGTCCTTAGCTTTGTGATGTCCTGCTGCCGCAAGTCTAAGTGGTGTATTGCAAGGGGTTTGAGGCGTATAACTGCCCGGGAAGCTGTGCCGGTTATGAGCCAATGGAGATCAACGGTCAGTATATCGGCGATTTTGGCCAGTATAAGCACGTTGGGGGGCGTTTTGCCTGCCTCTATCTGGCAGACCGAGCCGCTGGTACTATAGCCGAGCAGTTTTGAAAGTTCAAGCTGGGTCATACCTTTTTTGCGTCGGGCCTTGGTAAGGCGTTGGCCGAAAGATTCAAGGCTGCTATATTTTTTTTCAGAATCACCCATAAAATATATTGACATTCCAATTTGCGGTCGATATATTCAATGTTATTACATTTTCAACAAGGAACATACATGAAACGAATTATTGAAATTAACAGTAAGCCCATCATACTTCACGATGTCGAGGCGGTTCGGCTTGTCAAACAGCGTGCTATTCGCGAGAAACGTTCAGCGTCAAATGCTTTTGTACTGGTTCAGCGTGAATTGGACAAATCCACTTCGCTGTTAAGAGACTGCCTTGCCTTCGGCAAGGAGGTTTTTTTAGGCATAGCAAGACGCTGAATTGTCTTTGGAACTCGTAAAATGGGATGG
>Ga0210003_1000119_pt1 | contig 66141 bp, 54 predicted proteins | sample LantaG_FD_182804 | JGI IMG/M metagenome (GOLD analysis project Ga0210003, IMG submission 182804) | Deep subsurface microbial communities from Baltic Sea to uncover new lineages of life (NeLLi) - Landsort_02402 metaG (SPAdes) (version 2) | ecosystem: Environmental > Aquatic > Marine > Oceanic >... | reverse complement strand
CGTCGTAGGTAACCAGGTTGATATCGCGCGCCAGGGCGAAATGCTGAAAGCCGTCGTCCACGATGATAACATCGACTTCATTCATTTCGGCCAGTTTTTGCGCGGCCCGGACCTTGGATTCATCGACGGCGAAAACCGCCTCCGGCAAATCATTGGCCAAAAGCATTACTTCATCCCCGGTCTGGTTGACATCCATCTTCTGCACCTTGTAGCCCGGTTCGACAAAAGATATTTTTTCCGGTCGGCCGTATCCCGAGGAGACGATACCCACCCGGATTTCCTCGTCTAATAAGTATCGGGTAACAAACGCCACCATCGGGGTCTTGCCCGACCCGCCGACTACGATATTGCCCACCGAAAGCACCGGCAAGTCTAATTTAAGCGGGTTGCCGGAGGTGGTTTTTTTGAGGTAAAACAGGACGCTATGCGCCAGCGAAACCAGCCAGAGGATGAAGGCGGCCAGGCGCCAGAGCGACACCCCCTCGCTTCGGATAATTTTTTTCCATATTTCTTCAAGCATGACCTGTTCGCTCCAGGATATACCGGCCGATTTTAGTCGTGGCCGAATTTTGTACTTCAGCCTCGGTCTTGACGGCAAAACTCAGACGACCCAGGTAGACTTCCTCGATGACCCGCTCCAGTTCTTCCACCGAAGCCACCCGGTCACCATACCGGCCGGCTTCGATATACTCGGCCGCCTCCCGGACGTTGTCGAGCGACGAGCCGTAAATTACAGGCGTCCCGGCCCAGACCGGTTCCAGCAGGTTATGCCCGCCTATCGGAACCATCGTCCCCCCCACAAAAGCCAGGTCTGCTGCAATGTAAAATTCGTTTAAAAGCCCCATCCGGTCAACCAGGATGAATGATACGCTGTTATTGTCCGGCGATGCGCCGGAACCGGTCAATTTCTTGCCGTCGTATATATTATAAGAAACATCCGCCTTTTCCAAAAGGGCTTTTATTTCTTCCATCCTTTCCAGGTGTCGCGGCGCCAGCACAAAAGCCAGGTTTTTGTATTTCGGATTCAATCTCAGGTAAATATCCGCCAGCAAGGCTTCCTCGCCCGGCCGGGTGGAACCGGCCACCAGCATAAAATCATCACGATTCAGGCCGATTCGCTCCCGTATGCGCATAATCTTCGTCTCCGACCGGTCCGGCAGGGGAGCGTCGAATTTCATATCCCCGGCCGTGAAGGCTCGGCTTTCATCGATACCGAAATACAAATACCGCTGCCGGTCTTTGACAGTCTTGAAAAAGAACCGTTCGTATTCACCCAGCAACCGACCCAAGGAAGCCCTGAACAGCTTATACCTTTTGAAAGCTTTTTCCGACATGCGACCGTTTATCAAAACCAGGGGGATTTTTCTTTGCGAGGCTTCATTGATGAGATTGGGCCAGATTTCGGTTTCCGCGATTACAATCATATCCGGTTGAAGCCGGTTGAGGGTCCTTTTGATAAGCGGCGGGGTGTCAATCGGGAAAAAAGCGACGGTTACCTTATCCCCCATGATTGAAACCGCCGTTTTATAGCCGGTACGGGTCATCACCGTCAGGAAAATCCTCAAATCGGGCTTTTTTTCGAGCAGGTACTCGACCAGAAATCCGATAATCTTGACCTCCCCCACCGAGGCGGCGTGAAGCCATATATTTTTGGGGTTGATATCTTTTAATATCGCCAGCCGACCCCGCCACAACGGGTCGCCGGCGGCCGCCTTGAGACGCCCGTAAGGGTAGACCCCGCAATAAACCAGAAAACCGATTATTTTATAAAAAAACATCATAAATATTCGCTGATAATTTCAGCCGCCCGCCGCGACGCGCCCGGTCCGCCCAGGATATCCGGGGTGCGATCCAATTTTTGTTTCACCCGTTCGGTATAAGCCGCGTCGACCAGATATTTTTCCAGGGCGGCGGCCATATTTTTGGGAGTAGCCTCGCCCTGGATAAGTTCCGGGACCACTTTCTCCCCCCGGACCAGGTTGACCAGCCCGATCATGTCCAGCTTCACCAAATTGCGGGCGATGTGATAGGTGATAAAACCGGTTTTGTACACCACCACCATCGGCCGCCCGATTATGCCCGTTTCAAGGGTGGCCGTACCCGACGAGGTCAGCACCAGTTGGCTGTCATGGATAATCCGGCGCGAATCATCGTAAGACAAACCGACGCCGTCCTCGTAATCTCGCAATACTTTTTCATAATCATAACAGTCTTTCACACCGGCGATAACCGCCCTGATATCGTATTTTTTCCGAAGCAGCCGGACAGCCTCAAGCATCGGGCGCAGCATGCGGTCGATTTCCTGCGGCCGGGAACCGGGCAAGAGCGCGATTTGTTTATTACCGGGTAATGGAGATTTCACATATTCCCTTGGAATATCATCGAGCAGGTAATGCCCGACAAATTCGCTTTCCACCTCGTTTTCACCGTAGAGCGACTCCTCGAAAGGGAGGATATACAGCATCAAATTCACCAGGCGGTTGATTTGTTTTATCCGCCCCCTTCCCCAGGCCCAGATTTGAGGCGAGATGTAATAAATCACGGGGATGCCCAGGGGCTTAATCTTTTTTGCCAGGCGAAGGTTGAAACCGGGATAATCGACCAAAAGCACGAAAGCGGGCTGTCGGTTTTTAATTTCATCCACACACCGAAAAAAGAGTTTGCGGAAGAAAAAATAGCGGCGGGCCACCTCCCAGAAACCCAGCACCGCCAGGTCGCCGCTTTGAGTCAGTTGCGTCTGCCCCAGTTTTTTCAAACGAGGGCCGCCAAGACCGAAAAATTCAATATCCGGGATTATTTTTTTGAGGGCGGTGATTAGATGGCCGGTGGCGTTGTCTCCCGAGGGGTCCCCCGCTGAGATGAAAATAACAGGTTTTCCCATTTAGGCCGGTTCCGCCTCCATCATACGCGCGATTGACTTCAAACCGATACGCTCGATTTCCAGAGCCACCCGCAGGGCTTCCGAGGCATCCTCCAGGGTCACCGCCACCGGAGTGTTGTCGCGCACGGCCTTCAAAAAAGTTTCCAGCTCCAGGCCCAGCATATCCTCGCCCGAATCGGTGACTTTTTTATAGACCAGGTGCTTGCCCGACTTGCCCAGCGGCACCCGCATACCGTCGAATTCGTTCTCCCCCGCCGCCAGGCGGTAAAGGTCGGCCTGCTTGTTGGCCAGGTCTATAGAGTAATAGCCGGATTTCTGGAAAATGCGAAGTTTCCGCATGGCGTGGAGGGATATTCTCGAGGCGGTCAGGTTGGCCACCGCCCCGTTCTCGAAAGTCAACCGGGCGTTGGCGATATCCACCTGCTCGGAGACGACCGCCACCGCCGAGGCCTGGATATCGACTATCCGGGATTTAATGAAATGCAGCACCAGGTCGATATCGTGAATCATCAAATCCAGCACCACTGCGACATCGGTGCCGCGCGGGTCAAAGGCCGCCAGGCGGTGAGCCTCGATAAACGACGGCTTGATATTCAGCTTTTGCAGCGCTATAACCGCCGGGTTAAAACGCTCGATTTGCCCCACCGTTATTTTTATGTCTTTTTCTCCGGCCAGTTCCTGCAGTTTGAGGGCTTCCCCGAGATTCGAGGTAACCGGTTTTTCGATAAGACAATGGATTCCCCGTGGTATCAGATACGCCGCTGTTTCATGATGAGCCGTAGTCGGCACCACGATTGACACCGCCTCGACTTCTTTGGCCAAATCCTCCAGTGAATCGAAAGCGGTAACGCTGTATTCAGCCGCGTATTTTGAAGCTTTTTCCCGGTCGATATCATAAAGCCCGACCAGTTGCGAAAGGGGCAACTGGCTGAGCCATTTCAGGTGGTGCCGGCCCAGCGACCCGACCCCCACCACAGCAGTTTTTATTTTACCCATAATATAAATATTCCATCCTAAAATTAAAAACCGGCCTTTGGGCCGGTATTATTTCGTCAATCCGCGATCGGATCGCTTTATGAAATCAAAAATAATCTGTATCTCGGGAATGATATCCATCTCGTTTTTGATACGTTCGACCGCCTGCGAGGTGTTCAATCCCGAGAAAAAAAGAAATTTAAAAGCGTGGTCGAGGGCGTCGATAACTTCTTTTCTGAAATCGCGCCGTCGCAGGCCGATTTTATTCACCCCCACCACCTTCAAAGGATAGCCGCCCAACAAAGCATAGGGGCAGACATCCTGGGGCACCCGGAAACCGCCGCCGATCATGGCGTGTGTGCCGATTTTGACAAACTGGTGCACCGGCAAGATCCCGCCCAGAATCGCGTAATCATCGATTTCAATATGTCCCGCCAGATTAACGGAATTGGCTAAAATGACATTATCCCCGATATGGCAGTCATGAGCCGTATGGGAATAAGCCATCAGCATGCAGTCTTTACCCACCCGGGTTTCCCCGGTGGCTTTGGTCCCGCGGTTGACGGTGACGTACTCTCGTATAACGGTATTATCACCGATAATCGCTTTGGTTTCCTCCCCCTCGAATTTCAAGTCCTGCGGCTTGGTACCGATTACCGCGCCGTGCGAGACTCTGACGTTTTCGCCCAGAATCGCCCCGGAGGCCAGCACCACCGAGGAATCGAGTTTAGAGCCTTTCCCGATTACAACGTTATCTTCGATAATGGAAAAGGGGCCGATTATAACATCGTCGGCAATCTCGGCCCGGGCCGAAACTATTGCGCTTTTATGAATTTCACTCATCGATCAATCACCATAGCCATAAAGTCAGCGTTAGCTACCAGCGTCTCACCCACATACGCTTTCCCGGTCATTTTGCAGGTGCTGCGGCGGAAAGACACCATATCCATTTCGAAACGGAGCTGGTCGCCGGGAACCACCGGCTGGCGGAAGCGGGCGTTATCGATAGCCAGGAAATAAACCAGCTTTTTCTGCGGTTCTTCCACGGTGTTCAACAACAGAACCCCGCCGGCCTGCGCCATGGCTTCCAGAATCAGCACCCCGGGCATAATCGGGCGACCGGGGAAATGCCCCTGGAAAAAGGGTTCGTTTATGGTGACGTTCTTGATGGCCACCACTTTTTTATCCGGCTCCAGATCGAGAATACGGTCCACCAGCAGGAAGGGATAGCGATGCGGCATGATATTGGAAATAGCGTTAATGTCAAGGAAATGTCCGGTATTGCCGACCGAAAAACGGCTGGCGATTTTTTTCTTTTTATAAAGTTCCCGCATTTTTTTGGCCAGGGCTACGTTGGCCTTGTGCCCGGAACGCCCGGCCAGCACGTGACCTTTAAACGGCACCCCGATTAAAAAGAGGTCACCCAGTAAATCAAGGGTTTTATGGCGCACCGGTTCGTTGTAGAAACGCAGCGGGATGTCGTTAATAATACCGGTCTCGCCGACAAAAGCCTCCCCTTTCAAATTCAGGGCCTTGCGAATCCGGTCCACCTCGATTTGCCCCAGGTCGGAATCATATATCACCATGGCGTTATCCAGACTGCCGCCTTTTATCAAGCCGGATTCCTTGAGCATCTCGACTTCCGAAAGAAAACAAAAAGTCCGGGCCGGGGCGAACTCCTCGACAAACTCCTTTTCGAGGTCCTGCAGGGTCGTGTACTGCGTGCCCAGAGCCGGGTTTTTATAGTCGATCATAAACGTTATGCGAAGGTCGTTGGAGGGAGTGACCACCAGGTCCACATGGCGTTCGGGATCGCTTAAGGACATGGGCGTATCTATCTCCAAGTAATCCTTGTCGGCCTCCTGGTTCTCAATCCCGGCTTCCAGGATCTTATCCACGTACGGTTTGGCGGAACCGTCGCCTACCGGCGGTTCGTTGTTATCCAGCTCGACTATCATATTATCAAGCTGAAGGCCGGCAAAAGTCGCCAGAACATGCTCGACTGTATATACCTTGGCCTCCCCTTTCTGCAGGGTGGTGCCTCGGGAGATATCCACGACATGGTCGATGTCGGCGATAACTGAGGGGTGACCTTCGAGGTCGGTGCGTACAAAACGTATACCCGAATCCGGCGGGGCCGGTTTGAAAGTCATGGTACAATTGTTACCGGTATGCAAGCCGATACCGGACATTGATATCGGTCTCTTGATAGTCCTTTGTTTTTCAAACATAATCTTAAGGTCTCTAATAAGTTAGAAGATTATACAAATATCCGGGGCGCCTTTCAAGCCTTTTTTTAGACTCAAATTGAGCTCCTCTCGAAACCCAAAATAGAAAACTTTTTCCCATGTTTCAAGTTGAAACATCATCGCACGCCGGGATATTTTTACTTTCACAATCATAACAATTTTTATCCCTTAAGGCTCCTTAAAATCCCGCCCGTAAAAACGTCTTACTTTTTAACAGCACACAGTAAGCTTTTGTATTGTCTATAGTTAAAAGAATAATCCGCCTGCCGATAATTATACTAAATATAACCGAAATTAAAAAATCTTTCTATAATAAAAAAAGTCTTTCATAAATGATATTTTCTGCTTATTTTATAATTGGACTGACTTTATTACTTACCTATTTTTAGGAAAGCAGCATGAAGACCCTCACATTGTTAGTTATAGTTGTACTATTTTTTTCATTAAACACAGCAATACCGGCGGAAACTTCACCGGAAATTCCTACATTTAAAAAATTAACGGCTCCCCCGTTGACATTTACTGCCAATTACGGGCAATGGAACCAGCGAACTCTTTTCAGATGTGACGCCGGCGGAGCGCTTCTCTGGTTCACCCGTGACGGTGTCTATTACCATTTTAACCGGCGCCTCGATGCCGGCGAGGAAAACACCGCCCGCCTGCCCCACCGGTTGAACGACCCGGCCGATAAACCGGCCACGTATGAACGTCTTCTGATTAAATCAAATTTTATAGGCGCCAGTCCCGACCGGGTTCTAAGGGGTAATTCTATCCTCGGTCATCGCAGCAATTATATTCTGGGCAATAACCCTGAACTTTGGAGGACCAATGTCCCCAGTTACGCGATCCTGACTTACGAGAATCTCTACCCTGGGATCGACCTCGTTTACTACAGTCAGAACGGCCATATGGAATATGATTTTGTCGTTTCTCCCGGGGTGGACCCGGCGGTGATAAAAATCCGGTACGACGGTGTGGAAGGGGTCTCGGTCAACGAAGCCGGAGAACTGCAAGTAGCCACGGCCTGGGGCACGGTCACCGAACAAAAACCGGTACTTTATCAAAATATAAACGGTGAGCATCAAGCTGTCGCGGGACGGTACTTAATTTTCGACGAGACCACTTTCGGATTTGAACCGGACCACAATTACGACCCCTCGCTGCCGCTGATTATCGACCCGGTCCTCATTTTCAGTACTTATATGGGAGGAAGTATCGAGGATTGGGGATTTGATATCGCAGTCGACGGCGACAGTAACGTTTATGTGGCCGGGATGACTTACTCGACCGACTTCCCGACCGAGAATCCCCTGATTGACACTATTACCGGTTCCAGCGACGCTTTCATAACCAAGCTCAAAGCAACCGGGGATTCGCTTATTTACAGCACCTACCTCGGCGGCGACGGGTTCGATTTCGGCCTCGCTCTCACCGTTGACAGCGACAGCAACGCTTACCTGACCGGGGTAACTTACGCCGCCGATTTCCCGACCGCGAGCCCCCTGCAGGGAACCTACGGCGAGAATGGCGACGCTTTTGTCGTCAAGCTGAACAGTACCGGGGATTCGCTTATTTTCAGCACCTATTTGGGCGGCGGGAGCTATGACAGCGGTGAGGATATAATTATCGACGACAACGGCAATATCTATGTTACGGGCGGGACCGATTCGGAGGATTTTCCAACTGAAAACCCGCTCTTTCCCAATCAACTGTTTCGCGACGCATACATTTCCAAAATAAGTCCCGATGGCTCCGCATTCGTGTTCAGCACTTACCTGGGTGGCGAGAAAAGTGATTTCGGTAAGGCTCTCGGTCTCGACCCCGATACCAATATCATTATTCTGGGTTCCACCAATTCGAACAATTTCCCCAGTATCCGGGCTTATCAGGCCAGCCGAGCGGCTCTTTACGACGCTTTCATCACCCGTATCAATTCAACCGCGACCGAACTGATCTACAGCACCTACCTGGGCGGCGAAGACGATGACTGGCCGGTGGACATGAAAATCGACGCCGACGGCTATGTGTACCTTACCGGTTATACCTTCTCGATTTCTTTCCCCACAAAATTTCCTTACCAGACCGCCAAAAAGGGTTTGGGGGATGCCTTCGTTACCAAGCTGGATTCGTCCGGGGTAAGTCTGGTTTTCAGCACTTACCTAGGCGGCAGCGAAAACGACTACAGCCAGGGCATCGCGGTTGATGATGACGGAAAGGTTTATATATCCGGGAGCACAGAATCCGACGATTTTCCATTAAAAAGGGAACTTCAAACTTACCAGAACAATAACGACGCTTTCTTGACGCAATTCAATTCCGACGCCAGCCTGCTGATTTACAGCACCTGCCTGGGCGGCATCGGCAGCGACGCCGCTAACTGCATCGATGTCGACAACAGCAACAACGTATACCTGGCGGGTGCCACCGCATCGGTTGATTTCCCGACCGAGAACCCCTACTGCGACACCCTGACCGGCATCAAGGATGTTTTTGTAGCCAAGATTTTCGACAACTGCGTTGACGATGACCTGGACGATATCTGCGACAATGAAGACAACTGTCCCGGGGTTTACAATCCCAGCCAGAGCGATACCGACGGCGATGGTGACGGCGACGCCTGTGATTTGTGCACCGACACCGACGACGACGGCTACGGCGACCCCGGTTTCGCCGCCAATACCTGCGAGGACGACAACTGCCCGGATATCCTCAATCCCGACCAGGAAGACGCCGACAGCGACGGGATCGGCGATTCCTGTGACGTTTGTATTATCGACCCCTTGAACGATATAGACGGGGATGACATCTGCGGCGATATCGATATCTGTCCCTTTGATTATAATCCCTTACAGGAAGATACCGACGGCGACAGCTTCGGGGATTCCTGCGACAACTGTCCGGTCGTCTTCAACGAAGTCCAGGAGGATATCGACGGCGACGGGATCGGGGATTCCTGCGATGTTTGCATCAACGACGAATACAACGATATTGACCAGGACGGCATCTGCGGCGATAACGATAACTGCCCCTTCTTCTACAACCCCGACCAGCTTGACGCCGACAGCAATAGTATCGGCGACGCCTGCGAGGGGTGCTGTGTGGGCACTACCGGTAACGCCGACTGCTCAAGCCTCGAAGAACCGGATATTTCCGACATCACCCGGTTAATCGACTATCTTTATTTGAGCCATATACCGCTGTGCTGCCCGGAGGAGGCCGATGTCAACGTCAGCGGTGGGGAGCCTGACATCTCCGACATCACGCGCCTGATTGATTATTTATATATTACTCACGATCCCCTCGACAACTGCCTTTAGCGACCGGTAGAGGATAGATAAAAAATCCAGGCCGTCTCCTAAATTCAGGAGACGGCCTTTTCTTGTATCTAATAGTTCAACAAATGCAAACGCAGTTTTACTCCGGAACGGTCGAGATCATCTCTGTCTTCGTAATATTCATTATCACCGAAGCCGTAATAGCCTGATGCCGAGACAATTATTTTTCGGCCGAAAGTGTACTCAAGGCCGATATTTAACAAGGTGAACATTTTATCCAGACGAGTACCATCTCGCCTTCGCTCAACGTATTCCGGCCTCAGGTAGAATGAAAAGCGGTTGTAATACTTTTGTATTTTACTTCCGATTGTCATGGTCTTGTCATCAAATTCATTTTTGAAGAATACGAAGTTAAATGAAAGCTCCCACCAGCGGGGCAATAAAAGGTAATCGACCGTCAGGGGAATTGCCAATTCCCGGCGGGTACCGTCACTTGTATATACGGAATAATCCAGAGCAGCTTTTAAACGCAGGTTGGGTCTGGGTGTAAATTCGACAAAAGGTTTTATAATGACGACCTTATCCCCGGCCGGATAATACGCATCTCTGTTCCCGGTGACACTCTGAGTTTCAAAATAAAAGCCGCATTTATATCGGCTGGTATAACAGCCGAACTGTAAAGCCAGGTCAAACCGCTCGTAAATCCAATTGTCACCGAACAAATCATCAGGCGCCCGGCGTGAAAAGCCCAGTCCGGCACCCCAGAAGAGGGAGTGAAAATTGGAAAGATGATATAACAAATTGAGATTTACACCGAATAAATAATGCCAATCTCTACTATAAGCTTCAAGGCTCGGCTCTTTTCTCCAACTGGTTTGTTCTCTTGAAAAACCGGCTTTCAGTTCAAAATAATCGGCTCTGTAATTATAAGGAATATAGGCAAACGGCACGTTTGGATTGTTATAGCGAGCATTCATATAATAACGGTAGGTAAAATCAAAATTAAAAGTATCTTCAATCCTCTGTTCGCTAGCCGTATATGTCCCATACGGATAAAACTCATGTAATCTTACCGTATCACAGATAAAATACTGGTAAGTGCTGTTCAGAATAAATTCATGTTTCAGGAGCGTGTCATCGCCGGGATACCATTCACCGTTATCATCATACAACGAGCTTTTTGTAATTTCCAGGGGGCATCCCTGATTGACGAAGATAAACATACCTCCTAAGTTGATGATCAGAGAAACTATAACCTTAAGATATTGATGCTTCAAAATTATAAGATATCTCCCTCAATTAGTTAACGAAAAAATTCGGCAACTTATTGTATGCGACCCTGTACTTATTAAAGTAGTAAAGCGAATATACGTGTTTTTGTCAAGGAGTAATAGATTATATTCCATCAAGTTAATAAATGCCCGTAATTTCAAATCTCTTTCAGCGCTTTTACCTGGCGCAGTTTTCGGAAAAGCTCGACATACTCCTTGACCATAATCTCCTCGGCTTTGGACAACCCCTCCATCATGGGAATGCCGATTTTCAAAACCGCTCTGACGATATCAGCGGTGGTGCGGTCGTATTTCTTCGCCAGGTCCTTGAGCTGTTTTTTTAACTCATAGGACACAAAAATGTTCAGGCAGTGCTCGCCCCGTAATTTCTGCTTTTCGTTTTCCGTCTTTTTCATGATTTTCTCCCGAATACTAAAATGTTAATGGTACTTTTCATGGCCGATCAAAACCTGCGGGGTTTTTATCCTGAGGCCGTACTTCTTTTTCAGGATTTTAATCACCGGTCGCCAGGTGCCTTTCTTGTCCCGAGCGGCTATCAGCTTATCGATATCATTTTTGAACGGTGAGTCACAGACGGGACAGGTTTTCGATGACGGCGCTCCCGACGGCTCGATATCCAGGCTATAAAGTTTCCTGACGACCGGGGCCAGTTCCCGCTTTAATTTCCTGACCGCCCGCTTGTGTACGGCCTCCAGTTTGTACACGGCCCGGCCGGATTTTTCGGAAATCTCCCGGTAACTCTGGCCGATATAATAAAACCGCTCGATAAACTCTTTCTCGTCGGCCGTTAGCTTTTTCAGCGCCCGAGCGACCTGAGCGCCGACATAAGCCCGCCGCCGGGCCTGACGTAACATTTCTTTTTCATCCCGGAGCAAAGCCGAACCGTTCAGCGAGATAACGTCCTTTAAATCCTCGAGTGACACTATCTCCCGATTCTGATAGGACCAGTCTCTTAAGGCGTCTTTATTCTCCGGGTCAATCCCCAGTTCCACGATCCAGTTTTGATAAACCAGCCGATTGGTACCCATTGTCCTTCCTTATTTAAAAAATCCTGTCATGAATTCTTTATAATCTCGACGCAGGTAAAATCAGGTAATGGGCGGGGTTTGTCTATTACGTGATGGTCACTTAACATCGACCGTCCGAAGTCCTGGCGGTATCACATGAATCACAAATCTGTTTCTTCGGGCTTTAAAAAATATTTTCTAAACTTTTAGATTTATTTTACATATATTAACTAGCGTTAAAAAAAAGTCTCAAAAGCCGAATTAATAGATGGATACAAATATGCAGGCGAATAAAAAAAATAGCGGCCGAACCGGCCAGATCATTTACGGCTTTATTCTATTGGGATTAGGCGTCTATCTGCAGTTGTGGTCAATGGATTTAATCCCGGATTTTGACCGGACCTGGCCGATATTTATCATTATCATCGGCCTGGCTATAATCCTGGGGGCTTTTTTCAAGAAGAAAAAAACCGAAAACGGTCAACAGGCATAAACGGAATTACAAGAGATAAACCTTGAATAACCAGGCTTTTGAACGTATACCCGCCTACGACGCCTCCGAGGCGCAGGATTTAAGTAATCCTTTTTTCCTTTACAAGTTTAATTCCGACAATCAGGAATTCAAACACGGTTTCTTCACTTATCTGAACCTTTTCATATTACTGCTCGTTTACCCCGGCCTGTCTTTAATCGGGGTGGGCGACACCTCGAAACTGCTCAGCAATATCGACCAGGCGGTGCTGGCTTTCTTGTTGATATCCACCATCCTGATGCAATGGGTCATTTTCCTGATTAATTTCGTGGGCGTATATACCGAGAAAACCGGCCTGGTCGGGTTGAGACTGGTCCGCATCCGGGGTGTCGATTTTGCCTGGGCGTTCTCTTTTCTGCTGGTGTCCAACCTGATTTTATCCGGGCTGGCCTGGTTCCTGGCCCAGGTAGGGCTGCCCATGCCGGGCGAAATAGCTTTCCTCATTCCCAAGGATACTTTCGGCCGGGTGCTCTGGGTGCTGGTTTCCTTTACCGCCGGTTTCTGCGAGGAGGTGGCTTTCCGCGGTTATCTCATGACCCGCCTCAGGCTTTTGGGCAAATTCAATAGCTGGGTTATCCCTACCATTATCTCAGTGCTGGTGTTCGGTATCTGCCATGCCTACCAGGGCCTGCCGGGCTTTATCGTCATCAGCGTTTACGGCCTGATGTTTTCGCTTTTGTATATCAAAACCGGGCGCCTCTGGCCCTGCATAATCGCGCATTTCTTCCAGGATTTCAGCGCCCTGTTCATTCCCCAGTAAAATTCGACAAAAAAAAACCAGCACGCCTCTCAGCATGCTGGTATTTTCTCATTGGCTCTTTGCTGCTGCAAAAAGTTTATTTTAATAAAATCATCTTACGTTCCTGTGAATAATTCTCCCCGGCCAGGCGATACAGGTAAACCCCGCTGGCCACACGCCGGTTGGCTCTATCCGTTCCGTTCCAGACCACCCGGTGTTCCCCGGCCGGATAGGAGCCATGGGCCAGAGTCGTAACCTCGCGGCCCAGCAGGTTATAAACCGTCAGATTAATATTCATCGTCTTCGGCAGGCTGAAAGTAATCACGGTGGACGGATTGAACGGGTTGGGATAGTTCTGGGCCAGGGAAAAAGCCTCCGGCACCAGCGGCTCGTCGTCGTCGACATCGGTCGCCAGATACAGGTAATTGCCGGCGTGAACATTCAGCCCGTTATCGCGGGGGTCGCTCCAGGCCAGCCAGGCCCGTCCCCGGGCGGCATCCACCGAGGGCGACTGCATAAACTCCGGATCCGCCGCTGAAACCGGTAAATTGACCCCCTGGGGTAGCAGGCTGTTATCGAAAAGCTGAGAATAAACGAGCTTTTTGCCTTGCCGGTTGTCGAGCCAGGCGGCTGTCGCGTAATCGTTCTCGTCCACCGCCACCGCCGGATTGATGGCGTCGGTTTCGCCAATATCGGTGACCGCCTGCGGGGCGCGAAGGACTACCCCATCGCGGCTTAAAACCGTCAGGTATAATTTGTAATAACCGCTTTCAACACCGTTAAAGAGAAAGTAAATATTGCCCGACCGGGTGACATCGGCGGCCATATCATAAATATCGACATCCGCCACAGTAGACGACCAGCCGAACGACCCGCCAGGGGTTTTATCGCTATTGAACCATTTCACCTTGACCTGCGGCGGGGTTACGCCGTAATCGAGCCAGATAACGTAGAACCGGCCGAGGTTATCGACCGCGACGTGAACATCGCCGTTGTCCATGTCACTGCCGGAGGTACTGACGGCAAACTCGTCACCGTCGGGCAGCCCGGCCGCCGTCAGCCATCGGCCGTAAATCTGCGCCGTCCCGCTGCGTTTATCAGCCCAGGCCACCAGGCTCTCGCCGACGCTGTTCACCGCCGCCGAGGGTCCGGCTTTGACCGCCGGTTGCAGGGTGTCCGAGATCATAAATTCGTCACTTGTAAAATTGCCATAGACATTATAAAAACGCCCGTAGATACGCTGTCCGGACAGCCCGTTCACCGCCCGGCTGTCAACCCAGAACACGAACGCGCCGTCGGGCGTGACCGCCGCCGAGGGTTCGGACTGGAGATTGCAGCCGATATCCTGGTTTACTTTGTGGTTAGCGCCCACCTTCTCCCTGCTATGAGTGACTGCCTGCAGGTAAATATCGCCGATATCGTTACGCCGGTCGGTGAAAACCACCAGGTTGTACCAGTTCGTCAGGGTGACGATATCGGGTTCGAGTGAGGGCGCGCCGGCGGTATCATCGTTAAGTTTTATTTCATCGGCGGCCAGAGCGTTCCAACTGGTGTCGAACGGCATAAAATGAATATTGGCGTCGTTGCAGGTAAATTCGGTCCAGGCGATACCCGGGCGATCGGCGCGGGCGAAAGCCGCCGCGGGGCTCCAGCGCTGTTCCAAAAGCGATTGGTTAATCTGCCGCGGTGCTCCAATCGGGTTTAAGGCGTTATTGAAACGCAGTCCCATAATTTTGCTCTGTACGCCGAACGAGGCCCAGGTCGCCAGCAGTTTGCCGTCGGGTCCGACCGCCATAGCCAGGTCCCAGTTCTCCACCTGGATATCCGGCGTGGAAACCAGACGGTTACTTCCCACCGGCCCGGTTACGGGGCTGTATTGCTGCAGGTAAATTTCGTGAGAATCACGCAGGTCAACCCAGCCGAAAACATAGCCGTACGACGGCGAATAAACCACCCGGGGCAAATACTGGTCGCTGCCGTTGGCCGGGGGCGGGATAAAAGTAAAGTCGTTGCCGACCGCCGTTCCGTTGCCGTCAAAAAGGCGGGCGTAAATATCGGCGCGGCCGTTGCGATAGTCTTCCCAACCCACCAGAAAACCGCCGCCCGGTTGTACCGCTACGGAGGGGACCCATTTCATGGCTGTCCCCTCGCCGGAGTTGACCGGAGACGGTCCCTTGAGGGTATTGCCGGAGTTATCATAAATCCGCATATATATATTCGAGCCCGCGGCCGAATAATTTTCCCAGACGGCTACCATGCGGCCGTTGGGGTATATATCAAAATCGAAAGGCCCGCCGAACGCTGCCAGGGCGGTATCGTTAACCAAAAAAGGCGGCAGGTTGGCCGACAGGTCGGAGTTGTAACGGGAGCCGAAAATCAAGCCTCTGGTACGGTCCCGGTAAAAAAAGTAAATCCGCCCCAGCGTATCCGTTTTAAGGCGGGCGTCAACATAGTCGGCGCCGGTTTCGGAACCGGCCAGCAGTTGGTTGGCGCCTATAAAACCACCCGTTAAATCGAGCTCCTGCATAAAAATCTTGTCGGCTCCCAACCTTTCATCCGACCAGGCCGCCAGCCAGCGCTCGCCGGTAAGCGGACAGATTCCGACCCGGTCCTGGTTGAATCGCACCGGAGTTGTTGATTCTGAAATAACCAGCTCATCGATACCGGCCGCCAGACCGATATAAGTGTTTTTATAAAAAACCGCCTGTTCCTTAGCAGTCGAGCTGATTTCCGGCAATCGGGAGGCATGTACCGCGGCGCGGTCCATACCCGGTACGGTCGGGGTCAGACTCAAGAACATCAGAAATAAAACGGAAAACCTGAAAAAAATCATTATTTGCTCAAACCTCAAGATTTCGTTTGGATATGAAAATGCAAATAAGGTGCCCTCTTCATAAAAATAAAAGAATAACCTGAAAGATAAAAGCGGTTTTTCACTATCCTGCAACTCGCTGCCTGACAAGGCGATAAACTTCCCTTTCGGCACCCGCCCCGCCGTCGCTCAATTATACCTTTAATTGTCTACATTGATCCCTGCAAGTCTTTTCATAATTTACACAAAAAGACAAAAAAAACAGACATTATTTGACAGGCTATAAATATTTACATACTTATATGTTGAAACTATTATTATGCTTAAATCGTATCTTAAAACAGGAGAATTATATAATCCCGGTACAAAAAACTGACCGGGAGACTTGTTTTATAAAAGGGGTTACGGTTGACTACCGAGGCAACGGAATTTGGATTTCGATGATGAAGAAGAACTTTGACAAATATTTCGGTTTCATTTTAATCCTGGCCGGACTGGTATTTATTCAGTCGCTCTCGATTTCGGCCCAGGTCATAAACGATAATGATATACCGGATCTGTATATCCTCAGTCTTGACGATGACGAACAGGACCTGGCCGATGAATACCTGGACATTATCGAGCAGTTGAAAGAAATTATCGATGACTACGAGGATTATCTTGCGGATATCGACGACGACGCGCCCTGTGACGATAAAATTGATTTTGAGCTTTTCTCAGAAGGGCTGTCTAGCGGTTTGTACGCCGAAGATATCATGGCTTTGAAAGATGACATCGAGAAATACACGGACAACCTGAAAAAGATTCATAATACTTTCCGAAAATCCAGCGTCCCCGACGCTCGTGATTGTTACCGTCTCACCCGCAGCCTGGACCGCGAGCTTTCCATTTTGAACAACCTGATCGACAAGAATATTACCAACCGTTTTGTGACTAAACTGAAAGACAGAGAATTCCAAGAATACATCAAAGAATCCCTTCTCAAGGTTACGGAGAAATTACTGAGCGAAAAAGACCTGGCTGAGTTGGAAAAACAGCTTGAAGAACTCGGGCACCAGCTGGAAGATATCGAGGGGTTCGAGATTCCCCCGATCCCGGCTATTCCCGCCATACCGGAAACGCCGGACATTTATATGCAACCGGATATAAATGTCCTGCCGCGAGTGAAAACCAAAATATGCATCGACGAGAGCGGTAAGGAAAGCGGCCTGGCCAAGGTTTACACGGCCCTGCAAAGCGTCACGTCCACGACTATTCCGGTCAATATCAACAACCCCATCGGCGGTATTGTCATTCTGGGGTATAACGAGAAACAGATAGAAGCGGTGCTGAATATCGAGGTCGCCGCCGAATCCCGCTCCCGCGAGAAGGAATTCGCCGAGTCAACCACCCTTGAGATAAAGTTGGAGGACTACGGCTACTTAGTAAATATCTATCTTCCCAAACTGACCGACCCGCACACCAAAATCCTGAACAGCCAGCTGACGGTCAACGTGCCTTCGAAGAACCACGTAATATGCAAAAGCTCCTTCGGCCCGATAAAAGTTACCGGTTTGAATAACGGCCTGAACCTCGAGGCCAGTTATGCCGATATCACCCTGACCGACATCCGGGGCGATGTCCGGTTGAGCAATTCGATGAACCCAGTGGAGCTCAGGAACGTTTACGGCGATATCGAGGTTACCAATTCCTACAACACCATCAAGATTTTTAATTGCTCCAGCGACAGGATGAATATCACCAACGCCTATTCCCAGGTGGCGGTTTTCAATTCCTCCGGCAATGTCATTCTGAGAAATTCCGGCCTGACCGAAATTAAGGACCATAACGGTGATGTCGATATCGACAACAGCTACGGCGTCGTCAAAGTCGATAATTTATACGGCAACCTGAAAGTTCTCAACGCCTACAGCCCCATCGAGACCAGTGAAATCAGGGGCGCCGTGACCCTGGGCAATATCTATTCCCTGATCGCCGCCGTCGGTATTGACGGCAGTCTCAAAGCCCAGAACAAAAACGGCAAAATCGACGTTCGGTACCTTAACGGACCGATAAACCTCATCAACGAAAACGGCGATATCTCGGTTGTCATTGAAAACCCCCTGAAAGGGGCCTCCTCTATCTACACCACCTCCGGAACGACCACAATTGCCCTCGATTACCGTTCTAATATTTTCCTCAAAGCCCAAACCACCGGCGGGGAGATTACAAGCTTCTATCCCCTGGAGCTTACCGACCGGGGAAATTTATTGATTGGGGAATTGACCCTGGGTAAGGGGAAAGATTCCTTGTCCGTCACCGGCAACAACGCCAAAATTATCATCGACGAATCAAGATAACGCTTCCCAAAGATATCTTCATAAAAAAACCGGCCCTGAAAAGAGCCGGTTAAATTTTTCTATTTTTTCAACGTTTACCGGGGCATGCCTTCCAGTTCCTTGAGCTGCTTTTTAATTTTATCCTCGATATCGATAATATAATGTTCCTCGTGATAAATGGTGGTTTCATAAGAGGTCAGGTTTTTCAGCTCTTTCATCACCAGGCAAATGGTGTTGACGCCGTTGATAATTACGTCCATGGCCCGGGCCACCTGGCCGTTTTTATCCGTCATTTCGTTGTTCTTGATCGCCATTTCGACCAGTTGCGCCCGGCCCAGGATGGTGGCGGTGGCGTTGTTGATATAATGGTTGAAAGTCGCCGTGATGGTTTTCAAAGTCTCCAAAGCGGCCTCTTTCATCTGGGTGCGGGCAATCTGCTTTTGCATTTTCCGGTTCTCGCACAACAACGCCTCCACGGCCATATACTGCGCGGCCAAGAGGCGGTTGGCTTCCATCAGAATTTCATTGACCGAGCCGATTTCTATCTCCAAATAACGAGCATCCTCGACCGTTTTAGGCAACAGCTTTACCTGAATCTCTTTCAGGCTGTCAATCGTCAAATTCAGATTATCCCGAATGTTTTCCCTGTTTTCAAGCTCTAAATCCTGATCCCCCCGGGAGTCACGCATAATGTTGAAACTGGAAATAAGGTTGGCCAGAGCGACTGTCTGGCTGTATATCAACTCGGAATTAAGGCAATTGGCGGGATACTGGTTGTGGTGATGCCCGACCGCGTCACAGATAGCCTGGGGAATGTTCCATTGTTCGAGAAGGAACTGTCCCACCCGGGCGTGATTGGTGCCCCATATTTCTTCCTCGATTTCTATAGTACTCTCCCCCTTTTGGGCTTTCTGATAAAGAGAGGCAAAATCCTCGGGAAAAGATTTTTCCAGTATCAAAAGACCGATATCATGCAGAAGCCCGGCGACGAAAACTTCCTCGGTGTGGGGATACCCGATTGTCTCGGCAATCATCCGCGAGGCGATGGCCACCTCCAGGGAATGGCGCCAGAAACGAACCCGGTCGATTTTGGTGTCCCATTTCTGGGTGAGATTATAAATCGAGGCCGACAGGGCCAGCGCGGTGACCTGGCGCAAACCCAGCATCACCACCGCTTTTGACAGGGTGGTTACTTCTCTTTGAACGCCGTAGAAAGGGGAGTTGACCACCCGTAAGACTTTGGCTGTCAAAGCCGGGTCATGCATCAAAACCCGGGCCAGTTGCTCGGCCGAGGATTTCTCGTCACGGGCGATTTTCAGGACTTCAACCAGGGTCTGCGGCAGAGAAAGAAGCTCCTGATGCTCGGCTTTGATTTTGTCTATTATTTCGATATTGTTCATGTAATACTCGTCATTTATCCTATTATCGGCTAAATCTACACTGAATTAAGCCCCAATATTCAGGACAATATCAGCTTTTTTAACTTCAGGGATAAACGCTCGAGACGCTTTTTAAGCTGTTCCTGTTGAGAAGGGCTATCAGGGCATATTTGGTGGGCTTTTCGGGCAAAGCCTAAGGCTTTTTCCACATCTTTTTCGCGGTGTTCAAAATATTTGGCCAGTTCCAGGTTGGCCAGGTAACTTTCACGGCCGGCGGTTCCCGAGAGGGTCCGCCAGATATCAACCGCCTCGAGCCAGCGGCCGTCCCTTTTCATCGCCAGGGAATGAAAATAAAGGATATCCTCGGTCAGCGGCTCGCGACTGCTCCTCTCCATCGAATGGTACAATTCGATGACTTTTTCGTTTTTTTTACGGCGCCCGTAAACGCGTGACAGCGAATAGATATCCGCGACGCTTTCAAGACAGGCGCCCTCGGTCCGGAATACCCGGTCGATATGACTCAGAAGAAAATACAGCGAGAAAATGTCCAGCTGGTTGTGCTCCAGGACCTCGGCCATGTCCTCCAGGTTTTCCTCGGACAGCCAGTCGAAATAAACCGAGGGTATCAGGTAACCGGGGATATCTTCTTCACGGTAAAAACCCAAAAGCTCGCGCTCGACATGGCCGAGACTGCAATCGCCCAGCCGCCGTTTGAACAGCCGCCGAACGCTGTGCAACAGGTCGATATGGCCGGCGGTTTTGATTTCCCGGGCGACCCGGTTGACAATCATCCGGTCGCGGACCAGCGATAAGTCAAAAGCCGCCCCGTTATAGCTGACGATGGTTTTATCGGGGTTCAATTCCCCCAGGACCTGTTCGAGTATGGCCGTCTCGTCAGTATAATCCGGCAGCAGGTATTGCCGTACCTCGAAGCCCCCCTCAACGACCGAGCCGCAGCCGATCAAAAAAGCCACCGTGCCGGTTCCACCCAGACCGGTAGTTTCGATATCGAAAAAGAGCAGGTCCGAAACCGCCACCGCGCCGGTCTCCTCATGGGCGGTGAAAGCGGAGCGGGAAAAACAAATATCCGGGTCGACCTCTTTCAGCCGTGCCTGCCCCAACACCGTGCCCTCGGGATAGAACTTTTTTACCACACAGTAGGTACCTTCCGCCCGGGTTACCAACTCCCCTCCGAGTTCCCCGGCCATCCGGGCATAACGGCCCGGCAATTGGCTGACCCCAACCTCTATTTTGTCTGTAATTATATGCTTTTTAAAACTGTTTAAACGGTCGCTGATATTATCGCTGGACATCTTGAGCGGCTTTCAGGGCTGATTCCATTTTAAGGCGAACCAGCCGGTCTTTCTCATGCTCGTAAAAGAGCCTTCTAAAACAACAGTTATCGTCCGGGTCGGCGGTTATAATTGCTACTGCGGCATGAGCCCGGCGGTTGGGATTTTTCGAGCCGGTCTGCTCCAGCAAAATATCCATGGCCTCGTCGGTGCCGTATCGCCCGAGAATCCGGCAGGCCAAATTACCGAGCAGTTCTTTATCGGAATTTACCGAATCCCGAAGCGTCGCGATTACCGCCGCCGTATCCATTTTCATAAGAGCCTCAAGGGCTGTCATCCGGACACCGTAGAACTCGTCCCCGAGCAGGCTGGTCAGTTTTTCCAGGCCGTCCTGCAAAAGCAGTTTACCGCAACTGACCGCCGCCGATTTCCTTACCTGGGCAATGGTATCGTTGAGCGCCTCCAGAACCGTGCCGGCGGCCCGGCTGTCGCCGATTTTCCCTAATCCCCCAACCACCTGGTCACGTACCTGCCAGCGCTGATGTTTACTGATTCCCATCAGCGGGATGACCGAACTGGTGTCTTTGATATCACCCAACGCCCAGCAAACCCTTGAGACCACGTTGCCGTCGGGACGGTTCAGCGCTTCCACCAGGTCGGGCACAGCCGGTGAGCCGATACGCTGCAGGACATGAATTATCGCCCAGCGCTCCCGGGCCGACTTGGTAGTGAACTTGTCAATCAGGTACGGCACCGCCGGCGCCCCCAGGGCCGCCAGGGAATCCTTGGCCGGCTCCACCTGGTCGGTGAAGAGAACCGAGGCCGAAGAAGCTATCTTGAACAGGGAATCAACTTTATTTTTTACATCCTCGGCGGCCCCGGCCGACCCCGCGAACATTACCATCACAATTAAAACCGGCCCGCCGGTTTTTAAAATCACATTTTTTATTTTATTTATCATCATTTTCCAGACTGTCCGTCAGATTCAATTCGATATCCATACCCCCGCCCCATTTGGAGTCGGTTTGCCAGTAATAATTATCCCGGCCGTTTCCCTTGTACTGGTCGGCGCCGCCCAGGTCTATAAACAGGCCGATCGAACCGAAATCCCGTCGGGGATTGCCGTAGCCCTGGGTATTGTTGTGCCTTTTGACGAAGTACCGGTCGTCTCCCTCGTTGTCGATTAACACCCCGGCGCCGTTGGCTGAGCCGGCCGCCTGCGACAGGTCATAGGCGATATAAGCGTCATCGCCGTGGCGGTCCAGAATCAAGCCGCAGGAATAATCGTGCCCACAGCCCTGCATCAGGCCCTTGCCGTAATAGACATCCGAGCCGTAGTCATCGATAAGCGCGCCCAGCGCCATGTGGGTCGCCGCGCCCTGGCCGTATTGAAAACAGTTATAAGAGTCGTTGCCGGACGAATCATAAATCACGCCCAGCGACCACCAGTAACTGCACGCCTGGGCGAAAATATCCGCTTGGTAATTGTCGTTACCTTTCAAATCGATGATGGTACCGATACCGCCGGACATCGAGGGCCTGAGGCCGTAGCCGAAACCCTGCGACAGCGACAGGTAATGGTCCTTATAGCGGATAATATCTTTGTACTTGCCACCGGCGTAATAACTGTCGGAGCCGGCCATTTCGTAAATCATCCCCAGCCCCTGGACGAACCCGAAACCCTGAGCATTAAGGGCGGCGTTATAAATATCGCGGCCGCCTTCGTCAATTAAAAGACCCATCCCGAACGTCCCCGCTCCCTGGACATGGGTGTCACCGTCATAACGGTCGTCCCCCTCGGCGTCGTACAAAAGGCCAAAACCGAAATACCCTGAACCGAGCGCGAACGAACGGGCATCGTAGCGGTCGTTACCACCGAAATCCAGAAGCAGCCCGACCGACAGGCAGCCCGAGCCGAGCGTGAAATCCGACTTTGACCGGTAACGATCATCGCCGCCCAGGTCGATAATAATCACGCCGTGGGGATTCTCGGCGTCGTAAGACAGGTCATATATATCATCGCCGCCGAAATCGAGAATGAACTTATAATCGCCGCTGTAATAGTCGTTGCCGGTGCCGCCTATTTTCCAGCCCGGCTGCCGCCCCAGGTAGGTCTCGGTTCGTGCATCGGCCGGCAGATAGCCGGTGCCCTCGATAATCTTCTGAGCCGTCACCTGGCCCGATTGGAGCAAACTTCGCAGGGCATTTATTTCCAAGTGAAGTTCCTGAAGACAATCGATCCCGGCCGTGACCAGCGGGTCTTTATCTATCCGGGTCCCGAAAGCGACAAAAGTGTCGCTGTAGGCTTCCTCGATTTTTTCCAGGGAATCATTCTGCTCCACCGTGTAGAACTCTTCCTCGACGCTCATCACAATCAGCTCTTTGAATTTATTCTTGAGGAAATTGACTTCCTCCGGCGTAAGGGACGCCAGCATCATCTCCGCCGAGCGGGGAAAAACCACGTCGATATATTTCATCGCCCGGGTCAAAAGCTGGTTGAGGTTGAAATCGGTATAATAAAGATTGTAGCGGCCCTGAATCTCAGCGATATCCGCCTGGTAGGATTTAGCCCGGCTGACCTGATACTCCCCCTTGAGGTCGCCGAATAGAATGCGGGCCATGACCTCCGGCTGTTTTTTGACATGGGCGTTTTTTAACGAGGCTGCATAATCAATCATGCCCAGCGGGGCCGCCATCAAATCGGCCACCAGTTTCAGGCGGAAAGAATCCGGGTCGGTATAATCCGAGCGGTAAGAGATATCCGAGGGCCTGAGCCCCAGATACTCGGTCAGGTGCTCCAGGCCGAATTGTTCCGGAGATTGAGCGGCGCTCTCCTGGCCGACCGGCACGGACGGAACCAGCCCGATAATAAGTATTAAGATTATAATTCTCATAAGTGCCCTAATAATAATCTATAATTAGATAATCGGTCAACAATAATGATAAAACTGAAGATTATTTCTTCTTGGTCAGGACCCAGACGAATTCGTTGTAAAAGGAGGAAAAAATCCTTTCCGGTAAGCGCGCGAAAAAGCCCTTTTTCCTGGGCGACCTTACCGAACAGCAGTTAAAAGTGCCCGGGCTTTCCTTGATAAGCGGGGTATAATCGTGAACCCAGAAATTCGACAGCTCTTTTTTGAGGCTCTTTTTCGTTCGATAATATTTGTCTTTCGAGGTTTTCTCGGACCGGTCCAGGGAGAACAAACTGTACCCGGAAAGATAACAAAATCCGCCGGTTTTCAAGAGGCGGTAGATTTCATCGGTCAGGGCCGCGAAATTCTGAAACCGGTGATAACTGTTGTCGCAGATAATCAGGTCGAAAGATTCATCCCGGAGATTTCCCTCAAACGGCCGGGAATTGACATAGCGGGCGAAATAACGGTCAAAATAGACATGCGTCTCGGCATGGTTGCTGATATTGAGACAGTCGAAGGATATCAGGGGATTGAAGGAAAAATGCTCACAGACCGCCAGTACCTTCTGCCGGGGCAGGTCTTTTTCAAACTGGTTGAGTTCCGTGGCCGGGGACACTCTTTTAAACATTTTAAACTGCATATTGTTATTTATCGGAAAAAACTTTGGAAAACTGAAAAAAAAAGCGCCCCGTCAAGGGGCGCTTTATAAATTCCTGACAATACCTCTTAGGTAGTCACGTCATCAATCGTACATGTCAGAACACCGGTCTGGTCGATGGTCCAGGTATCGACCGTTGCGTCATCGTCCAGGTTGGCCGTGGCGGTAGCCGTAAAGGTGTTGGCGGCCGCTACGATAGCGTAGGTGTACATGGCGCTGGTCTGCACCTCGACACCGATCAGCGGGAAAGTACCTCCGTCGGCGGCGTTAATGGTGACACCACCGTCGCCATAAGCACCGTTAGCCTGACGATAGGTACGTTCCATGGTATAAATCTGCTTGAGCAGCTGCTTACATTCGGACTGCTTCGACTTGGTAGTGGCCTGCATGAACCGCGGAATAGCCAGGGCGGCCAGGATACCGATGATAACGACCACGATCATTAACTCGATCAGGGTGAAACCCTTCTGACGATTGTGAAACTTGCTAAACATGTGTCCTCCTAAAGTTAATTAAAGAAAAGGTTAATTTCGTTATACCTGATTTAATAAGGGCAAAGCGCGTGCCCCGACCGATAGTTTTTTTTGAACAGCTTTGGGAGACGGTAACTGATTAAATTTTAATGTATTATAAAATTTCAAAGAAAATGTGGGAGTAATCCAATAATTATTCGGCCGGTTTTTAAAAAAATAACCCAGCATTTTGCAAGACAAATTTGCATAATGCAAAAAAAAAGCGCCCCGTCAAGGGGCGCTTTATAAATTCCTGACAATACCTCTTAGGTAGTCACGTCGTCAATCGTGCAAGTCAGAATACCGGTCTGGTCGATGGTCCAGGTATCGACCGTTGCGTCATCGTCCAGGTTGGCCGTGGCGGTAGCCGTAAAGGTGTTGGCGGCCGCTACGATAGCGTAGGTGTACATGGCGCTGGTCTGCACCTCGACACCGATCAGCGGGAAAGTACCTCCGTCGGCGGCGTTAATGGTGACACCACCGTCGCCATAAGCACCGTTAGCCTGACGATAGGTACGTTCCATGGTATAAATCTGCTTGAGCAGCTGCTTACATTCGGACTGCTTCGACTTGGTAGTGGCCTGCATGAACCGCGGAATAGCCAGGGCGGCCAGGATACCGATGATAACGACCACGATCATTAACTCGATCAGGGTGAAACCCTTCTGACGATTGTGAAACTTGCTAAACATGTGTCCTCCTAAAGTTAATTAAAGAAAAGGTTAATTTCGTTATACCTGATTTAATAAGGGCAAAGCGCGTGCCCCGGCTCTAAATTATTTTTTTAAATGAGAAGCTTTGATTCAAGCTACAGGCGGTTATTACCTTATAAAAAAAATGCCGATTTTATTGGATGGCATTACCTGACCGGTTTGATTCGACCGGGGAAAAAAAAGGGCAATTTGCAAATTATCGTGCATTTTGCAAAAAAAAAGGCGTCCCGGGACGCCTTTTTTTAAAGCACATTTCTCTTCTAAAGCAGAACATCGTTAATAGTGTTAATCAGGGTTCCGTTTTCATCAATGGTCCAGGTATCGATAGCCGGGTCATCATCGATATTTGACGTTGCGGTGGCGGTAAAAGTGTTCACCCCGCCGGCCACGGCAAAAGAATACAAACAACCGGCCTGGATTTCTATCCAGATCATGTTGAGGGCGTTGGGCGAAGCCGCCGAGGCCGGTCCGGCCGGAATAAAATAAATATTCGTGGATGACTGTTGCCGATAAGCCCGCTCGTTCACATAAATTTGCTTAAGGATAAGCTTGGCTTCCGATTGTTTGGTTTTAGTTGTAGAACGCATAAATCGAGGTATAGCCAAAGTTGCCAAAATGCCAATGATAACAACTACAATCATAAGCTCTATCAGCGTAAAACCGCTGTTTTTTGAGTTTTTCACAAACATTATATCCCTCGTTATGTTAAATTATATATTCTATATCATTAAAATATACGGCAAATTACATTCCCGGTGATTGTTCAAAATTCAATCAACGTTCTATCTCTTGTTTCTTCTCTCCGTCTTATTGTTGGGAATGTTTTTAAGTTTATACTTTTCAATCTTGCGATACAGGGTGGAACTGTCGATTCCGAGAATCTTGGCCGCCTCCGATTTCTTGCCATCGGTTTCGGTCATGATGAACTGAATATAGGCTTTCTCGATCGATTCCAAGGTCGGCGTAGCCGGCTCCGAATCCTTGACCACCGCAATCTGTTCTCTCTGGGACAGTTTCTCCGGGAAATCAGCAACTTCGAGCTTATCGGCGCGGTTAAGAAGAATCGCGCGCTCGATGGTGTTCTCCAGCTCCCTGACATTGCCCGGCCATTGATAATCGATCAGAAGCTGCACGGCCTCCGGGGAAATGATTTTCAGAGGTGCACTGACCTTGTTGCAGTACCGGGCAATAAAATAATCCACCAGTAGAATGATATCATCCCTGCGTTCCCGAAGCGGCGGGATGTGCAGCGGAATGACGTTCAGGCGGTAAAACAGGTCCGCCCGGAAACGGTCGTTCTTGACCTCCTGTTCCAGGTCGGCGTTGGTGGCGGCAATCAACCGGACATCGATATCGATCGGCTGCGTATCCCCAACCGGAATAATCTTTTTATCTTCCAGCACCCGCAGCAGCTTGACCTGAATGGCCAGTGAGGTATTGCCCACCTCGTCAAGGAAGAAGGTACCGCCGCCGGCCACCTTGAATAATCCCTCCTTGTCCTTGATCGCTCCCGTGAAGGCGCCCTTTTTATACCCGAACAGTTCAGACTCTAAAAGCGTTTCCGGCAAAGCGGCGCAGTTGATAGTGACAAACGGCCCGCCGCAGCGCGGGGAATAATGATGTATCGCCCGGGCAATCAAATCCTTGCCCGTCCCCGACTCTCCCCGTAACATTACGGTCGAATCGGATGTGGCTATCCGCTGGGCCAGCTGTTTAAGTTTCACCACCACCTCGGACTTGCCGATAAACTTGTCGAACGAATTGTCCCCCTGAAGCCGGCGCTTCAATGACGAATTTTCATCGACAAGTTTCTTGCGGTTGATGGATTTTTCGATGACCAGCTTGATTTCGTCAACCTTGAAAGGCTTGGTAATATAATCGGCGGCCCCCAGCTTCATGGCTTCGATTGCCGTATCCACCGAGGCGAATGCCGTCATCATGATGATCTCCTGTTCCTTCTTGAAGGACTTTATCCCCCTGAGAACATCGATACCGGACATCTCCGGCATATTGAGATCGGCGATGACCAGGTCATAATTCTTGTCTTTTAAAAGAGTTATAGCCTTTCCCCCGGAGGTTGTCGTATCTACGCTGTACCCGTCTTTGGACAGCATAATCTCCATGAAATTGCACATGGAATCTTCGTCGTCAACAACCAGTATCTTAGCCGGCATAAAATCTCCCAAAAAACCCGGAAATATAGTTATTTTCATAATCTAATTCGGCATCCATTAATTACCCTGAATAACCCGATGATATATTGCTCATTCTTTTAACAGGGGTGTTGAAAAAGGCTTCCGGATACTGGGGAGAAACCAACATTCCGGTTTCAAAAGGTTTGTTTTTGAAACAGAGACCGGGCGACGAGAGAAATGATTTGGCTCTGAACGAATACCCGGCAGCCAACGCCTCAGACCGTAAAAAACATTTTTGAAAAACGGAGTTTTGGGACCGGGTCGGAATCGGTGAAGGTTCTTCTTTCCTTCCGATTGAAAATGAATTATATTTTTCTATTAAATTTTTTTATATCAAAGAAAGGATATCTCCATGCTCAAAACGTCACCCCGGTTTTTAACCGTCGTTACCGGCTTGTTTATCATCTTTTTACTCGGATTCCTTTCAGGCTGCGAGAGCCGGATAGCGTATCCCCCGACCGAGGTAAAGGTCGTTACCGATACTCTCCACGGCACGGTTATCGATGACCCGTACCGGTGGCTGGAGGACCAGGAGTCGTCGGAAACCAGGGGCTGGATAGACGCGCAGAATGATTTTCTCGCCGGCTATCAGAAGAAATTTCCCGCCCTGGACAAAATCAGAAACCGCCTGCTGGAGTTGAACAAGGTCGACGCCGTCCTGCTGCCCACGGAAGCCGGCGGCAAATATTTTTACCGGGCACGGACCAAGGACGAAGAGCTTTACTCCATCTTTGTTCGCGACGGTTTCGACGGTACGGACCGAAAGCTGGTTGACCCTCACCAGCTCAGTGAGGACCTGACTAAAAGCGTCGGTATCATGTCGATATCAAACGACGGGAACCTCCTCGCCTACAATATTCGCGAGGGCGGCCAGGATGAAACCGAGATTAAAATCATGGAAGTCGCGACCGGTGAATATCTCACGGACGCCTTCCCCAAAGCCTTATACAGCAGTTTCGACATAGCCGGTTCCAGGGGATGCTATTATACTATCCGTAACGAGCGGGACACCCGGGTTTATTACCATCGCTTCGGCACCGACCTCTCAAAAGACAGGGAAATATTCGGCGAGGGCTACAGTTCCGATAAATTTATCTCCGCCTCCCTTTCCGAGGATAGGAATTATCTGGTCCTGGTGGTTTACCACGGCGCCGGCGGGTCGAAAACCGAAGTGTTCCTCAAGAACGTCGCCAGGGACGGCCCGGTCAAACCGGTTGTCACCGATATCGAGGCCCAGTTCTACCCCTACCCGGCCGGTAAAAAGCTGTACCTGTTGACCGACTGGAACGCCCCCAACCGGCGCGTGATGGTGACCGACCTGTCCCGCCCAACCCCCAAAAACTGGCGGGAAATTATTCCGGAGAGTGAATACAACATAGAATCCTTCACCCCGGTAGGCGGCCGCTTGTTCGTCGGTTATCTCCAAAATGTCACCAGCCGCGTCAACATTTTTACTCCCGACGGTCAACCGGCCGGCGAAATCGAACTGCCGACCCTGGGTTCGGCCAGCGGAGTTTACGGACGCTGGAACAGCGAACAGGCTTTTTATATGTTTTCATCCTTTACTCACCCCGACGCCGTATACCGTTACGATATCCCGAAGGAGCAAAGCTTCCTGTGGGGGGAAAGAAAGGTCCCCGTCAACACCGATGATTTCGTGGTCGAACAGGTCTGGTTCGATTCCAAAGACGGCGCCCGGGTGCCGATGTTCCTGGTGCACCGCAAAGATATCAAGCAGGACGGTAACAACGCCTGCATGCTCAACGGTTACGGTGGTTTTAATGTCAGCATGACGCCCTATTTCTCGGGGTCGTTCGTACATTGGGTGGAGATGGGCGGCATCCTGGCGATGGTCAATTTGCGGGGCGGTTCCGAATTCGGCGAGGACTGGCACCGGGCCGGGATGCTGGAAAACAAACAGAATACTTTCGATGATTTCATCGCTGCCGCGGAGTGGCTGGTTGATAACAAATACACTCGGCCGGAAAAACTGTCCGCGATGGGCGGCAGCAACGGCGGCCTCCTGGTCGGGGCGGCCCTGACCCAGCGGCCCGACCTTTTCCAGGCTATCGTCTGTACTTACCCGCTGCTGGATATGCTCCGCTATCATACCAAGATGCTGGGTCCCCTGTGGACCGCTGAATACGGCAGCGCCGACAACGCCGAACAGTTTGAGTATATTTATAAATACTCGCCGTACCATAACGTCAAAGAGGGTGTGTCGTACCCGGCGGTGCTGTTTATCACCGGCGACGGCGACACGCGGGTGGACCCGATGCACGCCCGGAAAATGACCGCCCTTCTGCAGGCCAAAACCGGCTCGAACAACCCCATCCTCCTGCACTACGAAACGAAAATCGGCCATTCCGGCGGTATCGCGGTATCCAAGAGTATCGAACAGAGCGTCGATATGCTCGGCTTCCTGTGCTGGCAGTTGGGCTTGAAACCGTAAAAAAAATAATATACCGTCGGGGTTTGGCGCCCGACGGTATTCTTCATACCAGGCATGCTGTCAGGGAACACCCCTGACAGCAAATCAAATATTCATAATAACTGTTTCTCCGAACGTATTATTTGATTATCTTTTACGACAAATAAAGGGAAGAAAACTTGGATAAATACTCACATAAAGAACGGCTGCAAATGATTCTGGCCGGCGAAAAACCGGACCGTTTCGCAGCTTCGTTCTGGCGGCATTTTTTTCACAAGGAACACGACGCCCGCGGCACCGCCGAAGCCATGCTGGCTTTCCAGGAAGAATTCGACTGGGACTTCATGAAAATCAACCCCCGCGCCGATTTCCACACCCAGGACTGGGGCTTGAAACTCGATTACTCCAACAACGAATTTAAAAAACACAAAAAAAGTAATTTCCCCGTCAGAGAACCCGAGGACTGGCTGAAAATAAAACCGCACGACCTCTCCGCCCCCGCCCTGGCCGAGCATCTTAAAACGGTCTCGCTGATTCGCAAGGGTTCCGACCGCGAACTGCCCCTTCTCATGACCGTCTTCACTCCCCTGTCGGTGGCCGGGCGGCTGGTCGAGGACCGGCAGACATTGGTGGAGCATATCCGTACGGCCCCGGAACCGGTCGAGGAAGCTCTCCGGGCCATAACAAAAACTTTCAGGGCTTTCGTCGCCGAGTTACGCAACGCCGGCGCCGACGGTATTTTCTACGCCACCCTGCAATGGGCGTCGGCCGACATGCTCACCTGGGAGGAGTATAAACGGTTCGGGCTGCCTTATGATTTGGAAGTCATCGCGGCCACCGAAAGCGACGCGCTCAACCTGCTGCACGTTTGCCATACCGACAACTATCTCGAACAACTGCACGAACGTGATTATCACTGCCGGATGTACAACTGGGACAGCGCCCATGAAAGCAACCTATCGCTTGAAAAGGCGTACGATAAAATCAAGGGCAAGACTTTAGTCGGCGGGGTCGAGGAAAACGGCTGGCTTCAGGGCGACCGGGAAACAGTCGAGAAGAATATCAAAAATCTGCTCAGGCAGCACGACCCCCACCGCCTGATAATAGGCCCCGGCTGTTGCATCCCGCCGGAAACTCCGATAGAAAACTTGAAAATTATCAGGAAGAGAATAAATGGATAATAAACGTCAGGAGTTGATAGACAAGGTCAGGCGGGCCATAAGCGAGAAAAATTCCGAAGAGGACATCCTTAAAATCGCGACGGAGCTTATCGACGGCTACTCCGAGGCTTTCAACTGGACGGGTTTTTACTTGATGAGAGGTAATATGCTCGAGATCGGCCCTTATCTCGGCCCGGTGACCGAGCACATGAAAATCCCTCTGGACTCCGGCATCTGCGGCGCGGCGGCCTCACAAAAACAGACCGTCATCGTGGACGACGTCAACACCGACCCGCGTTTTCTGGCCTGTTCGCTGACCACCCGCTCGGAAATAGTGGTGCCGCTCATGGACGGCGATATTTGTCTTGGCGAAATTGATATTGACTCCGACCGACCTTCGAATTTTACTATAGAAGACAAACAAATGCTGGAGGCGATCGCGGCTATCATCGTCGACCGTCTCAAGGATATCAAAAAATAAAGGCCGATGTATGTTTTTTGGGTTTCTGATACTCTTGATCGGGGTGCTACTGCTTTTAAACCGCCTGGGAATAATCTACGGCGATTTCTGGGATTATTTCTGGCCGGTTTTGCTGGTGGCCCTGGGTCTGTCCATGATTTTTAAAAATCGTAAAAAGACGTTTTAAATGACCTCGAAAAAGTTTTATTTCGACCCCGAGGCCGCGGGTCCGGCGGTTTTTATGGGACAGACTGAGGCCCGGCTCATGGAGCTGGCCTGGCAGTACGATAAACTGACCGTTAAAAAGGCCCTGTTTTACCTTGAAGACACCCGGCTTGCTTATACCACGGTTATGACCGTCCTGGGTCGCCTGGCCGAAAAAGGTCTGCTGGAAAAAGAAAAAGTCGGCCGCAATTTTATTTACCGCCCGGCGGTCAGCCGGGAACGGTTTCTCAAAGAAAAGCTGAAAAAAGTTACCGATTGCCTTAAAAATAACTTCAAAACTTCTCTTTAGTCGATTTTATCAAAAAAAAACGCCGGTTCTTGATGATTTCGCGCCCGGACGTCGATAAATAATATATGACCAGATTTATTCTCATAATGATTATATCGTTTATTTTGGTCGTCCCGGTTTCGGCCGGTATTTATGTCGAACTGGGCGAACAGATAAAAATCCCCTTGCCGGACAACTGGATAGTGGCTTCCGACGGCAGCGATTTCCCCTTCCAACTGGTTGACACCAACCTGACCTCGGATATCATGATTTTCAAATCCGATATCCCCCAGGAGGATATTATCACCAACGACGAGGAGTTGAAACAATCCGTCCAGGGCGTTATCGACGACGTCATCCTGTCTTTGCCGGAAGCACGGATCCTGTCCAACACCGGCTATTTCGAGCAATACCGCACCGGTTTCGTCCTCGAGTTTCTGTCGTTCGACACGGTCAACGTCATCACCCTGCGCCACCGCCTGCTGGGCCTCATCTATCAACATCCGGACGGCCACCAGATTCTTTTTACCGTCTGGGCCAAATCGGGCGAGGACACCTACCCTGCCATGGAAAACAGCATCAGGATGATTCAGGACGAATTCAACTATTCGGGTCCCCGGACCGGCGATGTCTTCAATCCATCGCGCAGCGTACCGACATATCTTTATATAATCCTGTTTATGTTGCTGGGATTATTTTTCTTTTTGCGGACCCGGCAGCTCCAGCGATCCCGGGTGAGATTCGCAAACGACGAGAAATTCTGGCGATGTGAATGCGGCCGGCTCAACCCTCTCCACCAAGCCAGTTGCCGCCGCTGCGGACGCTATAAATTACCGCGTCAATACAGTTCGTGATGTCATCACCGAAGCAATGACATCACGATTGCATCCGTTTATTTAATTTTTTCTTCCAACTCTATCAAAACACCGTTGGCCCCGGCGGGATGCACGAAGGCGATTTTATGCCCCTCAGCGCCGATGCGCGGCGTTTCGTCGATCAGGCGCACCCCGGCTTCTTTCAACCGGGCCAGTTGCTCTTCGATATCGTCAACATAGATGCACAGGTGATGCAACCCCTCGCCTTTATTGGCGATAAATTTGGAAACCGGGCTGTCCTCCGAGGTACCGCAGAGCAGTTCAATATTCCCTCCTACGCATCCGTTGTTGTCGCCGCCGGTTGAAAAAAAAACGACTCTTACTTTCTGGGAGGGAACCTCTTCAATCTCCTTCACCTTACTTCCCGTAAGCGTTTCAAACAGGGCGATACTTTTTTCCAGATCCGCGACGGCAATTCCCACGTGAGATATGACGACATGGTTCATTTTATCTCGGTCCTTTTGTAAACGGTTAAGCGCCTGGAATCAGCCTGTAAGTATTATCTCTCTTGCAATATCTGGCCGTTAATAAAGCCGATTGTCGGCTTGATCCAGCGACCGTTTTGATAATAAACCGAATATTCATTGTTCATGACGTTCGTGTCGCCCTTGACGCCCACGAATAACACCCGGTCGCGGACCCTGGCCGAGTCCCGATCGAAAAGCTTGATATCGAGGACGTCAAAAGACGCGACCGAATCACCGGTGGCGGTCTTGATGTAAAGATGCTTCAAGTATTCGTCGAAGGTGTACTTCTCCTTGACAAAATCGAACTCGTTATCGTAGAGACCGCCCTTGTCGCCGTAGCGCAGGCGCTCGATAGCTTCGACCAGCATCTCCTTGATTTCCTGCTTGTCGGGATCGCCCTGGGTCACGTCGTCAACCGCCGTCACCGGTTCGGTTTTACCGGCCCGGTTGTCGTCCTGCCCGGAACAGTTGTACAGTACCCCGGCCAGCAGCATTATGAAAAAAAGTCTGAAAAAAGAATATGTCCTTACCATTTTCTTTACCTCCAGAAGGAACGGAATATATTAAAAAATTACTCGAATTCCAAGAGTTTATCGCCTCTTTCAACCGACATGCCTTTTTTGACATGTACCGTCTTTATCGTCGCGGGGCCTTTGGCCTTGATAATATTTTCCATTTTCATGGCTTCGATTACCAGCAGCGGCTGACCCTTTTCTACTTTTTCGCCGGGAGCGACTTTCACCTGTAGCACCATCCCCGGCATGGGGGCTTTGAAGACCGTCTCGACAGCCGCCGCCGAAGACATCCCGGCCACCTTGCGAATCTGCGCCAGGTGATAATTCTCCACCGTGGCCGGGATTTCCAGCCCCATCATGAAAACATTCTTCCCGCCGTTCTCGGCGGCTATCCGAATATCGACCTCTAACGATTGATGGTCAATAAACAAAAGCGAGCGGGTCTCGGCTAGCTTGTGGCTGACCACCTCGACCCGGCGGCCGTTAACTGTCACAAAATATTTATCCGAGCGGTATTCCAACTCGACATCGAATTCCCTGCCCCCGGTGGTAACGTGATATCTCGGCATCAGCGGCTCCCCCCAAACTGGCGGAGACTGTTTCTCCGGTGATAGGCCACCCAGCCGCATATCCCCCGGCCGTTGTCCGAGGACTGGCTGATAATTATTTTTCGCTCGTTGATATAGCTGTCCAGCGCCACCGCGATAGCCGCCTTCTCCAGGACATCGTCGTCAACACGGCTGTAATTGTTATCGGGGTATTCATCCTCAAGGAACCGCGTGGACAGATCCCCCCGGAGAAACCGTTCGTTGTCCATTATCATCAGGTGAAACCCGATAGTGGATTCAACCCCGCCGACCCGGTATTCCCGGAGCGCCCGGCGGGTGCGTTCGACCGCCTCCCGGCGGTCCTTCCCCCACACGATCAGTTTGGCTATCATCGGGTCGTAATAAATGGGTATTTCCGAATTCAAAAGCACCCCGGAATCGACCCGCACCCCCGGCCCCGCCGGTATGCGGTAATGGGTCAGCTTACCGGTCGAGGGAACAAAACCCTCTTCCGGGTTCTCAGCATATATCCGGCACTCGATAGCGTGTCCGCGCAGTTTTATATCTTCCTGTTTATAAGCTAATTTTTCGCCTTCGGCGATAAAGACCTGTTCCTTGACCAGGTCCATGCCGGTGACCATCTCGGTGACCGGGTGTTCCACCTGCAGGCGGGTGTTGACCTCGAGAAAATAAAAGGACAGGTCCCGGTCGACCAGGAACTCCACCGTCCCCGCCCCAACATAGCCGGACATGCGTACTATATTGACCGCCGCCTGACCCATCCGGGCACGAAGCTCTTCGGTGACCACCGGCGAGGGGGACTCCTCGATGACTTTCTGGTGACGTCTCTGGATGGAGCACTCGCGCTCCCCCAGGTAAAGACAGTTGCCGTGACCGTCGGCCAGAATCTGAATTTCGATATGGCGCGGCTCTTTGAGGTACTTTTCCAGAAACACGCGGCCGTCGCCGAAGGCCGAGGCCGCCTCGTTGCTGGCCGACTGCAGCGATTCGGCAAAGAGCTCCTCGGATTCGACTACCCGCATGCCCTTGCCGCCGCCGCCCCCGGCCGCCTTTACCAGCACCGGGAACCCGAGTTCACGGGCCACCGCCAGGGCCGACTCGGCGCCGTGACCGCCGATATCCGCCCCCGGCACCACCGGCAAACCGGCTTTCAGGGCCGTGTCGCGGGCCAGCAGCTTATCCCCCAGAAGGCGAATGGTCTCCGGTTTGGGACCGATAAATATTAAATCGTTTTCAAGACATTTCTCGGCGAACCCGGCGTTCTCAGCAAGGAAACCGTACCCCGGGTGGACGGCGTCGGCGCCGCATTTCCTGGCTGTCTCGATAATTTTATCTGGAACCAGGTAGCTTTTGGTCGAGGGTGACGGGCCGATAAAATAAGCCTCATCGGCCATCCGGACATGGTAGGCGGTTTTGTCGCATTCGGAAAAAACGGCCACCGACTCGATACCCAGGTCATGGCAGGCGCGGATAATCCGTACGGCTATCTCCCCCCGGTTGGCGATAAGTATTTTTTTAATCTTTTTATTCATCGCGATTAAAGAGGTATGTTCCCGTGTTTCTTGGGTGGGTTGGCGTCTTTCTTGGTCTCCAGCATCTCGAACGCCCGTATCAACCGCGGGCGGGTTGTTTTGGGTTCGATAATGTCGTCGATATACCCCCGTGAAGCCGCGATAAACGGGTTGGCGAATTTCTCCCGGTATTCATCGGTCTTTTTCTGAATCTCCGCCTCGGGGTCGTTTGCGTCGGCGAAATCCTTCTTGAAGATTATCTCCACCGCCCCCTTGGGGCCCATGACGGCGATTTCGGCGGTCGGCCAGGCGTAATTCATATCGCCGCGGACGTGCTTGGAGTTCATGACGTCGTACGCCCCGCCGTAAGCCTTGCGGGTGATGACCGTCACTTTCGGCACGGTGGCCTCGCAATAGGCGTACAGGAGCTTGGCGCCGTTGAGAATAATCCCGCGGTGTTCCTGGTCCACACCGGGCAAAAAGCCGGGCACGTCTTCGAACGTCAGAAGGGGAATATTGAAAGCGTCGCAGAAGCGGATAAAACGGGCGCCCTTGATTGAGGAGCTGATATGCAGCACCCCGGCGAGAACCGCCGGCTGGTTGGCGATAATGCCGATCGACCGACCGCCCAGGCGGGCAAACCCGACCACTATATTCTGGGCATACTCTTCATGTACCTCAAAAAATGTCCCCTTATCCACCACCAGATTTATTACATCTTTGATATCATACGGCTGGTTGGGGTTTTCCGGCACGATCCGGTTGAGGGCTTCCTCCTCGCGGTCCGGCGGGTCGTCGGTCTCGATAAAGGCCGGGTCCTCGCAATTGTTCTGCGGGATATAGCTGAGCAGTTTCTTCAACTTGTCGATAGTGTCCGCCTCGTTTTCACAGGCGAAATGAGCCACCCCGGATTTGGAAGCGTGCACCAACGCCCCGCCCAGTTCCTCCGAGGTCACCTGCTCGTGCGTCACCGTCTTGACGACATTGGGCCCGGTGACGAACATATACGAGGTCCCCTTGGACATGAGGACGAAATCGGTGATAGCCGGGCTGTACACCGCCCCCCCGGCGCAGGGGCCCAGGATAACCGAAATTTGCGGCACCACACCCGAGGCCAGGGTGTTCAAGAGAAAGATGTCGGCGTAGCCGCCGAGCGACACCACGCCCTCCTGGATACGCGCCCCGCCGGAGTCGTTGATGCCGATTATCGGCGCCCCGACTTTCATGGCCATCTTCATGATTTTGCAAATCTTTTCGGCGTGGGCCTCCGAGAGCGAGCCGCCGAACACGGTGAAATCCTGGGAAAAGATATATACTTTCCGGCCGTTAATCTTGCCGCAGCCGGTCACCACGCCGTCGCCCAGGTATTTCTTGTTGGCCAGGCCGAAATCCGACGAACGATGCGTTACAAACATGTCAAATTCTTCGAACGAATTGTCGTCCACCAAAAGCCCTATTCTCTCCCGGGCCGTCAGCTTTTTCTTCTTATGCTGGGCCTCAACGCGGTCGGCGCCGCCCCCAAGTTTCGCCTGGTTGCGCAATTGTTCCAGTTGATTCAATTTTTCTTCTAATGACATGTTCCCACTTTTTACTTTTTAAAATTATATTCCGACGGCCGCGACCGGTTCAGCGACAAATTTGCCGCCCGCTTCCCTTATCCGGGCCAGCGGATGCTGAACGTCATGGTCGAAAGCCATTATCACGTTCCGGTTGACTATCCGGGGCAAAGTCCGGCGCTTTACTTCCATCGTCTGCAGGGGATACAAATCGGTAGCCGGGACATAGGCCACCTTCATATGTTTCGAGGTACAGAATATGTCAGCATAATAAAAGACACTGGTGCCTTCCGATTCGATTTCCAAGGCGTAATGCGACTCGGTATGGCCGCCGGTTACGACGGCCCTGAGGCCTTGGAAAAGTTCGGTATCCCCCTCGATAAAATCCACCTGCCCCGCCTTTTCGAGAGGTAACAGCCTTTCGGGAATATACACCGCCCCGGTGCGTTCATCGGGATTTACCGCCGCCCGCCATTCTTCACGGTTGATGACATAGCGGGCGTTTTTAAAACGAGGTACATATTGCCCGTTAACTTTCTTCACCGCCCCGCCGGCGTGGTCGGTGTGAAGGTGCGTCAGAAGCACGTAATCGATGTCATCGGGAGTCAGGTTGAGGTTTGACAGACCTTTTTCGAGCGACGATTCGCCTGTGGTTGAATAAATTTTCTTTTCCCGTTCGTTCAGGGTATCACCCAGCCCCGTGTCAAAAATGAAATTTTTCCCTTGCGCCTTAAGAACAAAAATATTGGTTACCATCGGGATGAGATTGTTTTCGTCGGCGGGGATAAGTCTCTGCCAGATGGTTTTCGGCACCACGCCGAACATACTACCTCCGTCGAGCTTGAATTTCTGCTCGACGAAGGTATTTATCTCAAATAGCCCCACTTTCATTTAGCGACCTATAACGTTCCCCGCAATAACCAGGCGTTGCACTTCCGAGGTACCCTCGTAGATTTCGAGCACCCGCTGGTCGCGATAGAGCTTCTCGATTACGGAGAACTCACCGATATAACCGTACCCGGCGTGAATCTGCATGGCGCGGTCAACGCAGAAATTGGCCGTTTCGGAGCAGAACAGCTTGGCCATGGCGGCCTCGAGCGAAAACTTCTCGCCGCGATCCTGCATCATAGTCACCTTGTAGCACAGCCCGCGGGCGGCCTCGAGACGGGTAGCCATATCAGCGATCATCCACTGGATAGCTTGCAGCTTGGCGATCGGGGCGCCGAAAGCTATCCGCTTCTTGGCATAGGCGACCGATTCGTCCAGGGCGCGCTGGGCGATTCCCACCCCCTGGGCGGCCACGCCGATACGGGCGCTGTCCAGCGTCATCATGGCGTAACGGAAACTCTTGCCGATTTCACCCAGCAGGTTCGCTTTCGGAGCCCTGACGTCCTTTAAAATAATCCCGCCGGTGGTAGCGGCGCGCATCCCCATCTTGTTCTTCAACGTCCGGGCCTGCCAACCGGCCTGCTTGGTGTCCTCGACGATGATAGCTGACAGCTTGGGTTGGTCCTTGATTTTGCAGAAGACAACGCCCAAATCGGCGGCGTCGCCGTGCATGATGAAAATCTTCTCACCGTTGATGACGTACTCATCGCCCTGTTCCACCGCCTCGGTGGACTGGTTGGCGGCGTCGGAACCGGCGTTCGGCTCGGTCAGCACGAAAGCGGGAATCCGCTTGCCGGTGGCGCAGTCGGGCACGAATTTCTTCTTTTGCTCGTCATTGCCGAAATAGATTATCGGGTAGGTAGCCAGTTCACCCACGGCGCACAGAAGCCCTATCGCGGCGTCATGGTAACACAGTTCCTCGACTAAAGTGATATACTCAAGGTGCGATTTTCCTTTACCGCCCAATTCCGGGGGCATAGCGTAACCGATAAAACCGGCCTCGCCGATTTTACGATACAGGTCAACGGGAAACTTCCGCGGCTCCGGCATCCGGTCCAGCTCTACCGAACGGGGATAGATTTCCTTTTCCGCAAAGGCCTTGACTTCGTCTCTGACTGCTTGTTGTCTCGGATCAATATTCTTGTTCATGGTTCCTCCCAGAACTTTTGTTTATTTTATCTCGTATAATTCCGTTACATTATTTTTTCGTCTGAAGATTTTTCACCGACCGCCTTGACCAGGAACTCTATCGCATCCTCGGTGGGGGCACCGGGGGTGAAAATTCTGGCCACTCCTAATTTTTCCAGGGCGATTATGTCGTCCTCGGGGATAATACCGCCGCCGAACAGAAGAATGTCCTCGGCGCCGCGCTTTTTCATCTCGTCCAATATCGCCGGGAAAAGCGTCATGTGGGCGCCGGAGAGGATGGAGATACCGATAGCGTCCACGTCCTCCTGGATGGCGGCCTCGACAATCATAGGCGGGGTCTGCCGCAGGCCGATATAGATAACCTCCATCCCGGCGTCGCGGAACGCCGCGGCGATAACCTTGATACCCCGGTCATGGCCGTCCAGGCCGGGCTTGGCTAAAAGCACTCTGATTTTTTTTGCCATAATACTCAAACTGTTAAATTTAATTCTTTCTGAACTTCATCAATTCTTTGAAAGTCCCATATGTCTATTTTTAATGATGCAGTAGTACCCGTTGTTTCATTTATAATTCCATTGTTATTGTCGTAATAATTTTTGCCAAATAATTTATTCATTGTATTTATCATTTTAGGTTTATCAACACAAATTTCATTTATGGGTATTATAAAGTTAAAAATTGTAAAACTGTTAAGTGATCTTGATATGTTATAAACAACACTAGCAAAGTTACTATATATAATTTGTTCATTAAAAGAATAAATACTACCATATAATTTATATAAAAAGGTAGCATGAATATTATCCGAGTTGGAATTATCGTTTACAAATATTAAATAATTATCCATATCATATAAGGGTTGACCCTTACATCCATAATGAAAGCTAAGTGCTTGAACTAAAGGTTCAAATTCGCCTGGTTTTATTAATATAATTCCTTTTGAAAACACTTCTTCTCTATTTTCACTATTGACAAGCAATTTATTCCTTTTGCTTATATTTTGAATTCTTTTAGCTTCTTCGTTATATGTTATGTTTTTAGACTTTATCAATCGAAGAACAGGCGAGTCTATTAAATCTATCTCATTAAGAATCCCCTTAATAAAATTTATAAGTTTCCTATAAGCTTCGCTTTTTCCATTTTCTGTTGTTTTATCATAAAAAATTGTTCTTTCTTGATTAGTATCAAAAGGTAATTTTGTTCCTTTACAAGCCATAAGAATTGTGCCATTATTACTTCGATGTCTAATACCTAGTTCGTACATTACATTTGGATTGTTATCTGTTAAATCAGCTATAACAAGTTTAGAGTTTATGGTGTGATGAACTACATCGTCAAATATTTTACCTGGTCTGTTAATATCATCTGCTCTAATACATTGAAGTAAACAACCTGATTCTTTAACAGCTTTCTTAATTATATTATTATAAGTATCTAAAAAATCTTCCTTTTCTAACGTATCCTCTTTACCAAAAGGCATTATAACAAAACATATTTTATCGTAATCAGGCATTTTCTATCTCTTTATTTACGATACCTGCATGGCCGAGGCCGACTCGACATGCTCGCCCCACTCTTCGCGCAGAACGTCGCACATCTCGCCCAGCGTGGTGTAAACGCGTACGCAATCGAGAATGGCCTCGAACGTGTTGCCGTCGGATCTGGCGTAAGCACGGAGTTTCTCCAGGCTCTCGCGTACCGCGGCCTCGTCGCGCTCCTGCTTGACCTTCTTCAGGAAGGCGCGCTGGTCTTGTTCCACCTGCTGATCAATTTTCAAAACCGGAATCTCGATTTCCTCGTTCTCGAGGACGTACTTGTTGACGCCGACAATAACGCGCTCGTCCTTCTCGATCTCCCGCTGGAAACGGTAGGCCGATTTGGCCAGTTCGCGTTGGAAGAAACCTTCCTCGATGCAGTTTATCACGCCGCCGCGGCGCTCGATTTCCTCGAAATATTTCTCCGCCTCGGCCTCCATCTTGTCGGTCAGGGCCTCGACAAAATACGAGCCCGCCAACGGGTCGATGGTGTTGGCGGCGCCGGTCTCATAGGCAATAATCTGCTGGGTGCGCAGGGCGATCCGCACGGCCTTCTCCGAGGGCAGGGCCAGCGTTTCGTCCATGGAATTGGTGTGCAGCGACTGCGTCCCGCCCAGCACCGCCGAAAGCGCCTGGGTGGTCACCCGGACAATATTGTTCTCCGGCTGTTGCGCTGTCAGCGAACACCCGGCCGTCTGCGTGTGGAAACGCAACAGCCAACTGCGGGGGTCCTTGGCTTTGTATTTGTTTTTCATCCGCTTGGCGTAAATCCGGCGGGCCGCCCGGTACTTGGCAATTTCCTCGAAAAAGTCCGAATGGGCGTTGAAGAAATACGACAGCCGGGGGGCGAACTCATCCACATCCTGCCCGTCTTCGATAGCCGACTCGATATACTGGAAACCGTCGGCCAGCGTGAACGCCAGTTCCTGCACGGCGGTGGCTCCCGCCTCGCGGATATGGTAACCGGAAATTGAAATGGTGTTCCATTGCGGGACATGTTTGGTGCAGTACGACATCATGTCGGTAATCAGGCGAATCGACGGCCGCGGCGGGTAGATGAACTCCTTCTGGGCGATATACTCTTTAAGGATGTCGTTCTGCAGGGTGCCGCGAATCTGCTCGAACGGCACACCCTGTTTATCCGCCACCCCCAGGTACATGGCCAGCAGAATCGAAGCCGGCGAGTTGATGGTCATCGAGGTGGACACCTTCGACAGGTCGATGCCGTCGAACAAAATCTCCATATCGGCCAGGGTATCGACCGCCACGCCGCATTTGCCGACCTCGCCCAGCGAGCGGGCGTGGTCCGAATCGTAACCCATCAGGGTTGGCAGGTCAAAGGCCGTGGACAGGCCGGTGCCGCCCTCTCTGATGATATACTTGAACCGTTCGTTGGTCTGCTTGGGCGTGCCCATACCGGCGAACTGGCGCATGGTCCACAAGCGGGTGCGATACATGGTGTGATGCACCCCGCGAGTATAGGGATACTCGCCCGGCAGGCCGATATTGTTCCAGTAATAATCTCCCTGGTCGGCGTTTTTAACCGAGTCGGGCGTGTACAAGTCGTCGATATCCTCGCCGGAAATGGTAAAAAAGCGCGGCATCGACTTTTTAGAGCGGGACTTTTCGGCTTTCTTGTCCCATTCTGTTAATTTTTCACGTAGTTTCTTTAAAAACGATTTTTCAAACATAAATATCTTTCCCCGAATTATAACAGCATTAATAATAATAAAACCGTAGGTTAAAAGCAAGCGGCTTGGCTTTTTAGCTAAGCGTTTTACAACAATTATTTTACGCAGGAAAACCGCTAAAATTGTTGAGAAATCCAGCTATTCAGAGAAATATTCCGCGTCGCGGGCCGGTTTTCTTCGGAAACGTTAAGGCGCTAATCGGCAGTAAATTACGAAGCTACTTTATCAAATAAATCTTTGGCCACCGTGTACGGGTCGCCCTTACGCGCATAAATATCGGAAATTATCTGGTCGAAATCGGCGAATTCACCCAGCTTTTCCAAAATCATCCAACTGACTTTTTCCTGCAGGATGCTTTTAATCTTCTTCTTTAACTGCGCTTTGCGGTGCTGCTCAAATTTGCCGTTTTCTTTCTGGAAACTGACAAAGTTCTCGATTTTGGTCATCAACTTGGCGGTGTTCTCGTCCCTGATTCCGACCGTGGGTATGACCGGGATGCGCCAGGCGTTTTCGATTTTCTTGCGGTTATCCAGCGCCTGTCGCAATTCCATCACAATCCGGTCGGAACCGTCGCGGTCGGCCTTGTTGACGCAGAAAATATCGGCGATTTCCATCAGGCCGGCTTTCATCGTCTGAACCGAGTCGCCCGATTCGGGCACGAGGACCACCACCACCACGTCGCAGGTATTGATAATATCCAGTTCAATCTGGCCGACCCCGACCGTTTCGATGAGGGTGATATCGAACCCGAACGAATCGTAGACGAGGGTGACATTATCGGTCGTGGAGGCCAGGCCGCCCAGGGCGCCACGGGTAGCCATCGAGCGGAAATAAAAACTGCCGTCGGCCGGGAAGCCGTTCATCCTGACACGGTCACCCAGCAGGGCGCCGCCGGTGAACGGCGAGGTTGGGTCGACGGCGATGACGCCGACTTTTTTTCCCGCGGCCAGGAAAGCCCGCGCCAGGCAGTTGACCAGGGTGGACTTACCCGCCCCCGGCGGGCCGGTCAGGCCTATCCGAAGGGAATGCCCGGCCTGGCGGTAAAGCCGCCCGAGCAGTTCCTGGAAACTTTCATGCCGGTTTTCAACGTAAGAAATTACTTTGGAGAGCGCCCGGACATCCCCTTCATAAAATCGGTCAAGAACCGTCATAGCTTATTGATACCTCGGTGACATATCTCCCGCCGTCAGCTTTATATCCCGCAGCCTTATCTGTATCCGGGTATTGTTGTTGTAGGTGTTGTACTCGATTGTGTATACGATATCCACCATACAACCCTTGTCGGAGATGACCGCGGCCATATCCCCGAAACCGTACCCTATCACGTCGAACGAGGCGTTGCCCTTGCGCACCCGCATCTTAAGGTGATTGTTGCCCACCGTGTAGGGCGTGCCAAGCACCTCGCAATTGCGGGTCAAAAAGAGCGGTCGCAGGTTCTGGGGGCCGAAAGGCGAGAAGGATTCAATCGTCCGGATCAGGCTGTCGGTAATTTCGGAAAGCTCTATTTCCTGGTCGATAAACAATTTCGGGGTTACGTCCTCCTGCGACAGGATACGCTTCGAAACCTCCTTGAACTGATCCCGGAAAGCCTCGATATTTTGCGATTCAATCGACAGCCCGGCGGCATATTTATGCCCGCCGTACTTGACCAGCAGGCTCTCACATTCCTTGAGCGCCTCACAGAGATGAAAACCGGGAATAGAGCGGGCCGAACCTTTGCCCACCCCGCCGTTGAGTGAAATCATTACGGTCGGGAGGTGGTAGCGCTCCACCAACCGACTGGCGACAATCCCGATCACCCCCTGATGCCAGCCTTCGGCGGCCAGGACAATAGCCCGGTCGTTTTCCAAATCAACCAGCTGGTTCATCTGGAGGAGGGCTTCCTTCAGGGTCTTTTCGTCGATTTCCTTGCGGTGTTTGTTCTCGTCGTCGAGCTTGCGGGCAATCTGGGAGGCCATCCGTTCATCCTTGGTGGATAAAAGCCGGATCGCCTGGTGGGCATCCCCTAGCCGTCCCAGGGCGTTGATACGCGGCGCCAGGATAAAGACCACCTGGCCGGTGCTGATATCTTTACCCATCAGTCCGGAGATGAAAGCCAGCGACTTAAGCCCGGGTTTGGTTGTCCGGGCAATCTGGCGGATACCGAACTTGGTCAGCACCCGGTTCTCCCCCACCAGGGGGACTATATCGGCCGATGTACCCAGGGCCACCAGGTCGAGATGCTCTTCCAGTTCGCCCTCGTTCTGGTTCAGGTTGCGATAAAGAGCCTGGGCGAATTTAAAAGCCACGCCCACGCCGGCCAGGTCGCCGCCGTAGTCGCACTTATCCTGTTTGGGGTCAATAATGGCCACCGTCTCCGGCAGGGCGATGCCGGGCTCGTGATGGTCGGTTATGACGACATCGATACCCTGGGAAATGGCATATTTTACTTCCTCAACCGCGGTGATACCGGTATCAACGGTTATAATCAACGTCACGCCCTTATCCCTGGCCTCGTCAATGCCCTTCGACGAGAGACCGTATCCCTCGACCAGGCGGTTGGGCAGATAAAAATCCACCTGCGCGCCGAGCTTGTTCAAGACCATGTATAAAAGCGAAGTAGCCGTGATACCGTCAACATCATAATCGCCATAGATCATGATTTTTTCATTATTGAAAAGCGCCTTCGTGACCCGATCGATACCTTCCTGCATCCCGCGCATTTCAAAGGGATCCCTCAAATCGGCCAGTACCGGATTGAGAAAGCGATCGACCTTTTCAGGGGTATCCATATTGCGGTTGATGAGAATTTTGACAATTTTCTCAGGCAGGTCGGCTTCGGAAGACAGCTTTTGAACCAATGCCGGGTCGGGTTCTGAGGCTAAAACCCACTCCAGGAGTTTCGGCCTATGAGCCCAAGACATAATAGCCTCCTTGAATTAGAAGCTATAGAAAGCAGAATTGTAAGCCGAGTTCTGTACGTCGCCAAAGGCGACCAACAGCCATTTATCTAGACCGGCAGTTACCTGCCGGCTCCAGCGGTCCACCCGGGAATAATAACGGGACGAATCAGCCCCTCTTCCCCTATTTGACCTTGCTCCAGGCGGGGTTTACCCACTAACGGCATTGCTGTCGTTAGCCGTGGTCTCTTACACCACGATTTCACCCTTACCCGCCTAAGCGGGCGGTATAGTTTCTGTGGCACTGTCCGTCGGATCACTCCGCCCCGGCGTTACCGGGCGCCTCGATTCTGGGGAGCTCGGACTTTCCTCACTTTAAACCTTCATTTAAAGCGTGACTGTTCCTCCTGCTTTCATTAGCTTACGTTAACATATATAAACAACAATAACTTTTCTAATCACAAAGGCCGGACAGAACCTACATCCGCCAGTAATTGGGCGCTTCCTTGCTGATGGGCACCGAATGGGGGTGCGATTCAATCACCCCGGCAGAAGTTATACACACCATCTGCGTATTATTTTTAAGTTCTTCCAGGTTGGCCGCTCCGGTCAAACCCATACCGGCCCTCAGACCGCCGACCAGCTGATAAACCAGGTCTTCGAGTTTACCCTTGTAGGGCACCCGGCCTTCGATACCTTCCGGCACGAGCTTGGAGGTTTCTTCCTGTTGTTCCTGGAAATAACGGTCACTGCTGCCTTTTTTCATGGCGCTCACGGAGCCCATACCGCGATAGACCTTGAATGAACGGCCCTCAAATATCATAACATCACCCGGGGATTCTTCCACTCCCGCGAACAGCGAGCCGATCATAACGGCCCGCGCCCCGCAGGCCAGGGCTTTTGTTATATCCCCGGAGTAACGGATGCCGCCGTCGGCAATAACCGGGGTGTTGGTTTTATCGGCAATTTCGATAACATTTAAAACCGCCGTAACCTGGGGCATCCCGGCTCCGGTAACGACCCGGGTGGTACAGATGGAGCCGGGTCCGACCCCGACTTTGACGCTGTCCGCCCCGGCTTCTATTAAAGCTCCGGCTCCCTCGCCGGTCACCACGTTGCCGGCCATAACCGGGATTTCCGGATATTTATTCTTGACCCTGTCAACCGCCTTCAAAACCCCGGCACTGTGGCCGTGAGAACTGTCCAGGACCAGCAAATCCACACCGGCGGAGACCAGCTTCTCGGCTCGCTCGTCAAGTTCCGATCCCACTCCGATTGCCGCGGCCACCCGCAGCCTACCGCCCTCGTCCTTGCAGGCGTTCGGGTACTGAATTTTTTTGGCTATATCCTTAACGGTAATCATCCCCTTGAGCATGTAATTTTCATCGACGATAAGGAGCTTTTCAATCCGGTGCTGGTGCAAAATATCCTTAGCCACATCGAGGTCGGTGCCCTCGGGTACCGTCACCAGGTTATCCTTGGTCATAACCTCTGAAATCTTCTGATTATAGTCCCGGTGAAAACGCAAATCCCGGTTGGTCAAAATGCCGACCAGGCGACCTTTGTCGGTGATGGGGATGCCCGATATGGAAAAACGTTTCATGACTTCCAGGGCATCGCCGATAGTCTGGTTGGCCGGAAGAGTAATCGGGTTGACAATCATGCCCGATTCGGATCTTTTCACCTTGTCCACTTCACCGGCCTGCTCGTCAGGAGTCATATTTTTATGTATAACTCCGATACCGCCCTGCCGGGCCAGGCCAATCGCCAGGGAGGATTCCGTGACGGTATCCATGGCGGCCGCCAGGAGGGGAACATTAAGCTTGATATTCGGGGCGATGGTGGTCGAAATATCGACATCCTTCGGCAAAACTTTCGATAAAGCCGGCACCAGCAGAACATCATCAAAAGTCAACGCATAATCTTTCAAAATTTTTGCCATTCAAAAAATACCTGAGTAAATGACTTATAAACCGGTGTCAAAATTTCAATTTGACACTTCTTCGTCCCAGTAAATTATAGCGCCGCAGCTGTCACAGTTATAGATTTTATCAGCCCGCTTGACCTCCTGAACCTTATGCGGCGTCAGGGCCTTGAAACAGGCGCCGCAGGCGCGCTTTTTCACCACCACGACCGCCTGCCCGCCTTTTCCCCGGCGGACCCGTTCGTAAACCGACAAAATCGGCTTGGGAATATTTGTCACCACACCATGCCGTTCTTTTTCCTTGTTCGACATGGTGTCCCCGATGGAATCCACTTTTTCCTGAAGAATAGATAATTGCTTGGTATTGTTATCCTTGATTTCCGTTGTCTTTACTTCCAGTTCCTTTACTTCCTTTTCGAGATTCCCAACTAATTCAATCGTTTCGAGAAGTTCTGTTTCTTTCTGCGAGATTGTTTCCTTGATGGAATCGATCTCCGCCACCAGCGCATCATACTCTTTGTTGGTTTTAATGGACATCATTTGCTGTTGATACTTCTGAAGCTCGGCTTCCTTGACACCTATTTCCGTCTCCAGTTCTTTCTGCTTGACCCGGTTTTCATTCAGAAGATTCCCGTTATCTTCCAGCTTCTTCCCGGATTCTTCCATCTCACGATTCAAATTTTCCATCATATCGGGGAGATATTCTTTGGAGCGTTCAAGTTCGCCGATGTCATAGTCAATGACCTGAAGCTTCAATAACAATTCGAGATCGGACGCCATTAATCCTCCTTATCGAAATATGCAAACATATAAAACAAAAAAGCGTATTCCTTTTTATATCAAGGAATGCGCTTTAAACCTTTTTTATTATGCCGGTATTTTTTCGACCTTTGTCGAAAACGGCACCCAAACAAAGTATTTTATTTTTCAAATACACCATTCTATTACATGGGCAATACTGGATTTGAACCAGTGACCTCTCGGATGTGAACCGAACGCTCTAACCAACTGAGCTAATTGCCCCATACTTACATCCTTAAATGGGCCCTGTAGGACTCGAACCTACGACCCGCTGATTATGAGTCAGCTGCTCTAACCAACTGAGCTAAGGGCCCAAATTAGTTAAGACTTTAATTTTAATAATAAAATTTTCTAACGTCAAGTTATTATTCACTTTCCCTTAATTTGACGTTATATTTTAAGTCATTATTCTAATTAAGCTCCGCCTCTCGCCAATAAGTCGTTGACCTATAATCAATTAGCTTTACAAAATCATTCCTTTTAATCTACTTTAGGATTACGGCTCTATATCACCTAAAACCCCGATTTGTATAAAATAAAACTAAAAAAACAGTTATTTGTTCCCTGTCGCCAGGTTTGTTGTTATTTCTTCTTCATCGGGTCTTTAATTTCTTCCTTGATATTGGCCAGTCTCCGGGCAATTTCGACTTTTTCCTCGAGATTGGCCATCCCCCGGATAATCAGCTTGGCGCCGTCGGGCGAACCGCCGCCGTGCATACACCCCGGCACGCCGCAACCGATAGTGACCCATTCCACCAGGCGGGCGGCCTTGGCTCGGGATTCCGCCGAATACACGGCCTTGATATATTTTTTAATCAGGTGACCGTATTTTTTCGATTCAAAATCTTTGTACGAGGGCATGCAACCCGTTTCGGCGATACCGCCGGCAATATCCTGGGCCAGGTTCGAGGTCCGATACGGCAGGGTGGCCACATGAATCTTGTTGACATTGGCCAGCAGGGGGTCGCATTGCCAGGCGCCGGACTCATGCTGTCTTCCCCTGGCCGCCGCGGCGATGCCCATGCCATAGGTGGTTTCGTTGTTGATATGCATTTCAATCAATTTCTCGTTGAAAACTTTCGATGACAGGCCGTTGGTGCGGGCGGTCAGGATGGCCGCGCCGATTTTGACATCCCCCTGCCCCGCCACGCAGGCGCCGATTGCCGCCCGATAGGGACCGATAAAATTCATTACCGCCGTCAGCGAATATTTGGTCTCACCGCACATGAACACCCGCTCGTTGGGAATAAAAACATCCTCGAAAAGCAGGAAAGCCTGGGTGATGCCGCCCTCGGTGACCGGGTTGTCAAAACCGTCTTCCGCATCGCGGGTGTCGCTGGGATGCCGGGTTTCGACAATAGTCAGGCCCTCGATATCCCGCGGGATGACGAAGGAAATGGCGCAGTCGGCGTCGTCCTCGCGATAACCGGAGCCGGGCAGGATAAAAATCTCGTTGGCGGCCGCCACGCCGCATATCATGACTTTGGCCCCCCGGACGACAATCCCATCCTCGCGTTTCTCCACCAGGTGTAAAAAGACGTCTTTGTCTTCCTGAAGGTGCGGGGGTTTGGTGCGGTCCCCCTTGGGGTCGGTCAGCGCACCGGCCAGGGTGATATCCCGCGCCTGGGCGTCCTTGAGCCAGGCCAGGAAACGCTGGTGGTAATCGGTGCCCATATCGCGGTCCATTTCGTAAGTCGCGATGAACATGGCGTTGAGCGCCGTCCAGCCCGCGCAGTGACCGCCGGTGCAGGTCCCGGTCAGCTGGAACATCAACCGCTTCATATCCGAATTGGCGTACATATCCTCGGGGGAACGGATAATCGACAGGTAACGGCTGATCGGCTCGCCGGTCAGATGCGATTTGGTCGTAATCATCGGGCCAATCTTCTCGTCGTTGTAATGCTTGTAAGTCGCCCCGTGACCCTCAATCGTCCGCCGCGTCGCCGGGTGGGTCGTGACGTCCTCGATAAGCTCATCGAACTTATAGATATTGCTTTTCATTTTTTTAAGGGATTCGAGGTATTCTTCATATGTCTTGAGAGCCATTTATACTCCTTGGCTGGGTTTCATTTTTCTTCGATAACAATATAAAGACACGTAAAAAAAATAACAACCGCCCGAAAGAAACTTTTTCATTTTTTTTTGATAGTTAAGTAAATTGACCGTTTAAGGCCACAAAGCGGAGGAATGATAAATATCAGGAGAGACGCTTGAGGATTATCATCGTCAGGTCGTCGAAAATATGGTCTTTGGCCGCGAAATTTTTCACTTCGTTGAAAATAATTTCCTGTATCTTTTGAGCCGATTCGTCTCTGTGTTTTTTAATCAGGTCCACCAGGCGGTTCACCCCGAATTGCTCTCCCTTTTCATCGAACACCTCGGTCACCCCGTCGGTGTACAAAACGATAACTTCCCCCGGATTGACCATAATCGCGCGGCTGTCGTACTTGCTGTCGGGGGAAAGCCCCAGCACCGGGCCGCCCTCGCGGAAATAATCGATTTCGCCGTTCTTATTCAGGAGAATCGGCAGGTCATGGCCGCAGTTGGCGAAAGTCAGGATATGGTTCTTGGAATCGAGCACGCCGTAAACGGCGGTAACGAAATTCCCCGGCTCGAGCGATTCGCACAGCAAAGTATTTACCTTTTCGCAGATGGTGCGGATGGCATAATTGTTGCGGATTTCGGCAATCAGCGAGGCCCGGAACGAGGCCATAATAAGCGCCGCCGGCACCCCCTTGCCGGAAACGTCACCGATGACAATTCCTGTCTGATCGTCGACAATCTTGAAGAAATCGTAATAGTCGCCGCCGACCTGGAGCGAGGAGACGTTGGTGCCGCAAATATCGTAGCCGGGCAGGACCGGGTCGGTTTTGGGAAGGAAACTGCGCTGGATAATGCGGGCGACATTGAGCTGTTCCTCGAGTTTTTTGCCGGCGAGGAGGCTTTCGTGCATGAAAGTGCGTTCCAGCGAGACCGCCGCCTGCGAGGCGAAAGCCGAAATCAGCGAAACCGAATACTGGTCGTAGGCGTTCAGCTTGTCGGACTCGAGATTTATCACTCCCACCAGACGGTCGTCAATCATGATGGGCACCACGATTTCACTTTTGGTGTCGGGATTGGCGTTGACATAGCGCGGGTCTGAGGCGACATCGGAAACAATCACCGGCTCATTATTATTGGCGACATAGCCGACCAGCCCCTGGCCGATTTTAAGCTGTATCTGGTCGTCGAATTTCGGGTCATAGCCCACCGTGTAAATGGATTTGATTTCGTTGGCCTCCGGCTCGACCAGGAAAATACCGCCGACGTTGTACTCGACCACCTGCTTGAGCGAGGTCATGATATCGCTTAAAAGCTCGTCGAGCGTCAGGGAACTGGAGAGTTTCTTGCCGATTTCATAGAGCAGGTCCTTCTCGAGGGCTTCTTTTTTGACATCGCGGTAGAGACGGGCGTTGTCGATAGCCACCGCCATCTGGTTGTTGAGGCCGGTGAGAATATCAAGGTCGACCTCGGTGAACTCCCCCTCGCGCTTGTTGATGGCTTCCACGACGCCTATCATCTGCCCCTTGCCGATAAGCGGCACGGTCAATATCGACCGAATCTGAAGACCGGTGAATTTTTCCATTTCCCGGTCCACCCGGGGGTCGCTGGTGGTATCGTTTAAAATAACCGGCTGTTTGAACATTGCCGCCCAGCCGGCCACGCCCTCACCCAGGTCGCGGAAAAAGACCTTCATCTGGCCGTCGTTATTGAACGTCAGGAAGCGGATTTTGACGTCCTCGCGGTTGTGGTCGATGCGGAACACCAGGGCCGCCTCGGCGTCCACCGCCCCTATGACCAGGCGAAGGATACGCTCGTTGAGCTCCTCGTAGTCGAAGGTCGAGTTGATAACCCGGGCGGCTTCGAGTAACAGCTTCTCGATTTTGGTATGTCGGTTATTTTCAGTCATATCAGCCCCCAAGGTATATGAAAACTTTTATTTGTCAATGAGTTAATTGTCGGGAATGAGTTAGAAAAATCTTAGATTTTTATGAAGGGATGGAGATATTTATGCTGTTTTTGCGTCAGTTTTCCGGACGGTTCGGTATGCTTTTTGTAGCTGACCCGCCGTTTTATATACCGTCATCCTGAGAGTAGTCGAAGGATGAGCGGAGTCGAAGGATGAGATAGCCACGTTGTCCGCAGCCGGTTATTATTTCACCTTTTTGAGAGTAACGGTTTTGGTAATTTGCCTTTCTTCGTTATACTGGGTCAAGGTCAGGCGATTTAGAACTTGCTTATAATCAAAGTGACCGTCGGGTGCGAATTCATAATTGCAGGGTTCGAATTGAGGACTCACCTCTAAATTGACACCTTCGTTGAGCGAATAAGAACCATCGAAATCTCTACAGGATATACAATGATAATCAAGGGTATCGACACAGCGCATCAAGAAACTGTAACTTGAGAAACGCCAGAAGGTATACATCTCGATAACTTCATGGGTAGTTTCTATTTTATAGATTCCGGCGTAATCCCCTGTCAAAGTCGGGGGAGGGGCCGGACTAACGGTGGTATCGCCGGAACAGCCGCCAAGCATCAACGAAAGGCTGAGCGTGATTAACAACAATATAATATTTCTCATACCTATCCCTCTTGCTTATGAGAAAAGAATGTAATTTAAACTCCCGTTACCGGCTCAGTTTGGTATATATAATATAGACGAAAAATACGGATTTAGCAAAAATTATTTTTTCTGTCGTCAGGAAGGGATTCCCAACGGCGCAGTGAAGTTATCCACAACCGCCGGCAGTCGAAGCCCGGCAACCCAATACGTGATTAAAGGTTACGAGGAAATGAGTTCGTTTTGTTATTTTTAGGGGTTCCCTTTAATTCTTTCTCTTTTTTTGGGGTCAAATGTTCTTACCCATTTAACGGGGTGAGGTCGGAAATAACATTAAAGTGATTAGAAAATAGGCAGGAGCACAAGGAGGCTCTTGTCATACTTAAGCTAAAACAAATATTTAAAGTTGACATTCATGTAAGTATATATTAACTAAAATAAAAGAAAAATAATCTACTAATAAATATTTATAGAAATCAAATACGGAGTTTATGCAACCACAAAAAACATATAAGGAATGGTCTTGGGGTAGCAAAGCTGCGATTATAGCAACATTAGGTACTTTTATTGCAACAGCTTTTATTGCTTGGGCATACTTTTCACAGATTAAAATTATGAAGGGCACTCTAGAGTTGATGAAGGAAAGTCAACAGATAACTAGTAAGCCTTTATTAAGGATATCTTTACACCCTGATCCATCGCGCATCGCTACTTCAGGTTACGAAAAAACTGAAGAAGGTGGTGAGCGATGGCTTCTCTACTACTATATTTATAATTTTGGTGATAATCCTGCTTATGAACTTAAGTATTTTCATTGGGTTGATAATGATTCTACTTTTAAGCCAGTAGATGATAGTCTAATACAGAGAAGATGGGAAGATGATCTTATTTTTCCTTATGAAGTTATAGAATGTGGTTACGACCCTTTCTTGAGGCAGGCTTATTATGATGCTATAAAAGAAGGAAAAACATGCTATAGGCACTTTGTAGAATGGCATAAAGACGATTTAGGGAATCAATATGGCTATCACGCTGTTTGGCGAATAGTTTATGAAAAAGAAGGACTACCTCTCAAATATCCTGCCGTAAGTTATCATCCTATATCAAAATAAATAATCAAAGAGAACAATTAAAAAAACCCGCCTTGGGGGGGCGGGTTTTAATGGGGTAGTGAAAAGAAGCGTGTATATATTAAAGCCAAAGGTGGCATTATTAGAGCCAAAGGTTACTTTTCAAAACCACATCAAGGTGTTGGCGCACGAGGACGTACACCAACCACGATATAATCTATATCTAGGCGCGAGCGGCCTTAAAGCCAAAGGTGGCGGTCTAATGTCCGGTAATGTATCGCCTCGGCGACATAGTTCATCTGGATGTTCGGCGCGTTGTCCAAATCGGCAATGGTGCGCGCCACTTTCAAAATGCGGTCGTAAGCCCGCGCCGACAGCCCCTGCTTGTTAATCGCCAGCGCCAGAAGCGCCTGGGTCTTGTCGTCGATTTTGCAGAAGCGGTCGATGTCCTTCGAGTCCATGTGGGCGTTACAGAAAATATGATCCTCATCCTTGAACCGTTCCTGCTGAATATTGCGGGCGTCGTTGACCCGTTTGCGGACCAAATCCGAGCGCTCCCCGCGCGACTGCGAGGTGAGGTCCTTGAACTTGACCGAGGGGACGGTTATATGGATATCGATGCGGTCCATCAGCGGCCCGGAGATGCGCGACATGTAACGCTGTATCTCCGAGGAGGTACAGTGGCACTCGTGGTTGGGGTCGCCGAAATAGCCGCAGGGACAGGGGTTCATAGCCGTCACGAGCATGAACCCGGCCGGGTAGGTGATGGTGGTGACGGCGCGGGAGATAGTGACCTGGTTGTCCTCCATGGGCTGACGGAGCATCTCGAGAATGTCTTTTTTGAATTCCGGCAGTTCGTCGAGAAACAGGACACCATGATGCGCCAGTGAAACCTCGCCCGGCTTGGGGATAGTTCCCCCGCCGACCAAACCGGCATAAGAAATAGAGTGATGCGGTGAGCGAAAAGGTCGGGTTGCCACTAACGCGGAACCCTCGTGCAGGCGGCCGGCCACCGAATGGATTTTGGTGGTTTCCAGCGCCTCGGCTATAGTCATGTCCGGCAGAATGGTTGGCATGCGCCGGGCAAGCATGGTTTTTCCCGACCCGGGCGGGCCTATCATAATAATATTATGACCCCCCGCCGCGGAAACTTCCAGAGCCCGTTTGGCTGATTCCTGACCCTTGACGTCGGCAAAATCAACCGTGTATTTCTTGGCTTCGTTGAAAACCGAGCCAATATCGACTTCATACTGTTTTATCGAGGACTCGTCCTCAAGAAAATGGATGGTGTCTTTGAGGGATTTGACCGGGAAGACGGGGACGGAGTTGGCCATGGCGGCCTCGCGGGCGTTTTCCTCGGGCACGATAATACCCCGAACGCTGTTCCCCTTGCGGCAGTTGAGCGCCATCGGCAGTACTCCCGGCACCGGCCGCAGGGTGCCGTCGAGCGACAATTCGCCCAACAGCACGTAATCGTCGAAACGGTCCTTGAGAATCTGCCCGGTGGCGGCCAGGATACCGACCGCGATGGGCAAATCGAAAGCCGAGCCTTCTTTCTTGATATCCGCCGGGGCGAGGTTGATCGTCACCCGCTTGGCCGGGAAGACGAAGTCGGAATTCTTAATTGCCGAAGTCACCCGCTCCTTGGATTCCCGCACCGCCCCCTCGGGCAGTCCGACCGTGATAAAAGCGGGCAGTTGCTGCTGGATGTCGGCCTCGACCTCGACCAGGTAAGCATCCACCCCGAGCGTCGCCGACGAGGTTATCTTAGACAGCATAAACCATACTTCCCTGTTACATTGTTATGAACGTTGCCGTCTTGAGAACCGGGGCAATGTGCGGCCCCGCAAGTCCGGCACGTTCAAAAAAAACCATACCTGTAAACTTGCGAGGCTCTGCTGTCCCCACTATAATATCGCTACTACCACTGACAGGAGGCGTCAGTGTAAAATAAAATAATTCAATTATTTTTATCTTTGTGAGTAAAAGAGCCGATTCGAAAGGCGGCCGAGATTGATTTTAAGCCTTAAATAAGCCGTTTTTTAGCTTTTCAGTTCATTTTAAAAAATATTCCCGCTATCTTAAAAAGTAAACGGTTTGACACGGACTGCCACCGATTTATCGGCGTTTTTTGGGGAAAAATCGGTTTTAGATTTAAAAGATAAAAAAAACCGGCCCGTGGGGCCGGTTTTTAAAATACTTTAAACGCGGTTTTATTCGGTTTTGAAAAGTTTGATAGTCTTGAAAATTTCCGTTTCAGAGTCATATTGAGTCATTTTTAAGGTATCAGTAGATTGGTCAAGCTGGAAGAAACCGATTGGGTCCTGGTCAGGATTACATTTTAATTGAATGGAATAGCTGGTTTCATTCAGGGTGACGCCGTTTTCAAGTTCATAGGTACCATCGAAGTCGCAGAATAAATTACTGTCTATCTTGGTATCATCCCATCGCTTCTGATAACTGTTCTGGCTGAAACGCCAGGTAATAGGCTCTTCAAGGGGCACCTGGGTTCCCATTTTGATGATATAGACACCGGTATAATCTCCGGTCAGACTGGGCGGCGGTTCGACAAAGACGTCTTTGGCGCAACCGATAAAAATGGCGAGCACACCGAGAGCAATAATAAAGCTCGCGATTTTTTTCATATCAATATCTCCTTCTACCTTCGTTCTAACAAATTATGGTTAAATATAAACTCCCGAATCCGGTCGCACAATAGAAAAAAATAATTTTTTGCTATTATTTTACCCAATATAAAGACCGTCGGACGGGCCGTTTTGTAAAAAATTTTTTACACTTTTTTATGCCGGCGGAGTAATTAAGACCCTTATTTCAGATCATATTACCGACTTGCGGCTTTTTTTTCAGAAGAAAATCCTCACCGGGGACAGAGAATCTCATTTTTAGTATAACCTATTGCTGTTAAGCTGCTTACCAAACCATAACGGCCTCCACCGGTGCGCCCTTCGACATCAAATCAGGCGCGGTTTCCCTTTGACAGATAAGTTTCCATATACTAAATTAAATTATAGTTTACCAAGAGCCGGTCGGTTGGGGATCCCCCCCTCTATCCCCAATTGACAGCCTTGGTAAACTTTTTTAATGGGGGTTATAGACGGGGATGAGCATAAAAAAAGGCGCCCCGGACGGGGCAACCTTAATTTTCGTCAAACGTTCGAGGTTTCGGAAACTGGCAGCCGGGCGGGCTTATTGATAGGTTTTGAAGCTGTATATTTTCCATTTGTCGTTTACTTTACGCAACCCGAATTTGGTCAGGTAAGCCACCCCTTTCACCTTATCGTTGAAAGTGACCTCGACCGTGGCGTGGTCGCCCTGGATCTCAACATCGTTGATAATCCGCTGGTAGGAGAACCACAATTTCTTGGTGAGGCCGTCATTGGTCAAATCTTCCAGAATCTCTTTGGGATTGGTAAACACCCGGGGCGAGTCGGTTTGGACGGCATAATCCTCATCGACATTTTTCATCAGTTCGGGCAGGTCGAGAAAATGGGCCAGGGCGGCCTGGTCATTTTTTTCCATGGCTCCGAAAAACGAGATAACCAGTTTTTTCGGGTTGGAATCCGGCGAAACGGAACATCCCCAGACAAAAAGCACTCCCGTTAAAAACGCTATGAGGACCAGGTTCTTATAGCGATTCTTAGACATAATTTAAAAACCCCCGGTTAAAGTTATACGGTGACTTTCGCCCAGTTCCGCGCCGGGCGAAAAGGCATATGACAAGTGTAAATCTTTATGGTCAAAACCGACACCGAAAGACATGCCGGCCCATTTATCGTCGGAGTCGGCGGTACGGTAGTTGGAGCCGAAACTATTCCAGCCCATCCTGATATAGAACGGTTTGAAATCCAGGTATTCCCCCCCGATGGCGTAAACGGGATTGTTGTCGATGGGGGCAATCAAATCGCCGGTGAACATCACCGGGATTTCTTTGGGCCGGACGGCGAGACCGCCTCGGACGGTTATGGGCAGGTCGTTTTTCCCCTCGCCCAGGGCCGAGAGCTGGAACCCGAGATTCTGGATGGCAATCCCGGCCTGATAGCGGCTGCGGTCACTGGTATATTTACCGCCCAGGTCGAAGGCCGCGCCGGTGGCGGAATAACTTTCCAGTTTTTCATAGATAAACTTGGCCGAGGCGCCGAACATGAACTGGTCTTCAAACTTCATGGCGAAAGTAGCGGCTATCAGCAGGTCCCCGCCGCTGAACGCGCCGCCCGGGTCTACATTGCCCAGTTCATCAGTTTTGATAAAATCGCCGTAATTGAGATAGTTGATATAGCCGGCGATAAATTGTCTCTCGTTGAGCTGCTGAATGTAGCCGACAAAACCGGACTGCAAATCGACAAAATAGTTATGATAGCCGGCGATAAAACGCCGGCCCTCGAGAGAGGCGATTCCAGAGGGATTATAATAGAGCGCCGACTCATCGTCGGCCAGGCCGGTAAAGGCTCCACCCATTCCGACCGCCCGGGCGCCGACATTGATTTTCAAGAAGGAAAAGGCGCTGGTGCCGACCCGGGCGTTGATGTCCTTGGCCGATGACGACGAAATAAAAACGCAAAGTATCACGGTCAAAGCCGTCAACGCGTATGAGAATTTTGATGTCTTCATGTATTCAACCTCTATCTGAACCAATCCGGGTGGTCATTTAATTAAAAGCCAGTTTCTTATATTTAACACAATTACGCGATAATTACCATGATTTTGTGGTTTTGTTAATAATCGCCTCAACCAGCCTCTGCCCGGCTCGCTTCTGGCCGTCCTCCTCGGTTTCCTCATTGGCGTTATAAATACCTTCCTGAGTCAACCTCTGTCTCCACTTTTCGGAATCATCTTTCGAATTCTTCAGTACAATCTCAAAATCCATCAAGATCTTATATTCCTCGACCTGGTCGTTTTCGTCGAATTTATGCGGCACTCTTTCATACCGGGTTAGAACACCTGTCAAATAGACGTCGGCGTTGTCGGCCGGGACGATTTTCATAGTACCATCGGCAATAAAGGCATCAATGACAATTTCGGTAATCCGGTCGGCCAGGCCGAACTCGCCGGTTTTGTTCTCGAAGGGTTCGATGGCTATATTCTGTATATCCGACTTACCCTTAGGGTTAAAAGTATATACGCCGCAGCCGGCGCAAATTATGGTAAGGAATAAAATTAAGGTAACCGGGGTTTGTTTCATCATCTTTTATAACCTGCAGAGTTCATAAGGTTCCGGCCGTTTAATCCTTCAAAAACAGCTTGCCTTTTTTAACGACTTTCCGGGCCAGATTCACCCCGTAATGGTAAGACAGTTCGCGGTAATCGGCCATATCCCAGAGCACCAGGTCGGCCTGGCTGCCCGGTACGAGCTGGCCTATTTTACCGGTTCGGTCCACAGCGTAGGCGGCGTTGACGGTCACGGCCGATATCGCCTCGGCCGTGGTCATTTTCATTTGCAAAACCGCCAGGCTGACGATAACGGCAAGCGACTCGGTACAGCTTGAGCCGGGGTTACAATCGGTTGACAGGGCGACAATTACGCCGTCCTCGATCATTTTCCGAGCCCGGGCGTATTGTGTCCCGGCCAGGGAAAAGGTCGTACCCGGCAAAAGCACCGCCGCCGTGCCGCTCTGGGCCATGGCCCTGATGCCTTTATCGGAGGCGTAAACCAGGTGGTCGGCCGACAGGGCGCCCATCGAGGCCGCCAGTTCGGCCCCGCCGGTCGATTTTAACTCGTCGGCGTGGAATTTCAATTTCAACCCGGCATCTTTCGCCGCCTGCTGGATGCGGCGGGACTGGTCGATATCGAAAACGCCTTCCTCGCAGAAAATGTCGGAGAACTCGGCCAGCTTACCCTTGACCACCAGCGGCAGCATTTCCTCGTTGACAAGTTTTATATACCCCTCGACATCGTCATGATACTCCTCGGGGATTTCATGCGCTCCCAGAAAAGTCGGGATTAAGTCGATCGGGTGGATTTCGTTCAAGTCCCTGATTATCTCGAGAGACTTGATTTCGGCCTCGGTCGAAAGGCCGTAGCCGGACTTGGCCTCGATCGTGGTCACACCATGGCGCATGAAAGTATCCAGCCGCTTGGCGGTTTTTTCCTTGAGGATTTCCTCGGGGGTGATTCTCAAGTCTTTAACCGAGGCGCGAATGCCGCCGCCGCTTCGGGCAATCTCCATATAGGATTTGCCCTGCACGCGCATCTCGAATTCTTTTTCGCGGGTCATGGAAAAAACCGGGTGGGTGTGGGGGTCGATAAAGCCGGGGGTTACCACCGCCCCTTTGGCGTCGATAACGGTGCAGCTTTCCGCCAACGGGGAATGTCCCTCGACCTCGTCGGAAAGGCCGACCGCAAGAATTTCCTCGCCGGCCGTGGCCACGCCGCCGCCCGCCACCAGGCCGAGGTCGTTCATCGACGTTCCCCGGCGCGGCGCCGGGCCGGCCATGGTCACCAGCTGGCCGATGTTTTTAATCAACAGGGTTGCTTTTTTCTCGATACTCATGGCTCTAAAATATATACGTTGGTTAAACAGTCAACTTTATAATTATTCTTCCGGCGGGGAGAAATCGGACTGCAAAGTGTCCGCCCACTGCCCGAAAAACGGGTCGCCGGACATGCGCTCCAGATGACGCAGCTGATTGACATGGATATTATGATAGCCGGCATCATAATGCCGGAATCTCATATTATAATAGCTGGGCAAGCCCGGCCGACGGTACAACGGGATATAATTTTTAACGGTGTTAAAACAATCCCGTAACATCAGCCCGGCCGCCTCACTTTCGGTCAACCGGTAGTAATCGTAAAGGCCGAAGACGGCCGCGATAAACCCGTTTAAAGTCATGCTCGGCGGGTCAACCGGATATTCCTCAATCCAGAAACAGCCTCGTTCATCGATAAAACTGACCCACGGCTCGGATTCACCCTTCAGACTCTGGAGCGACCGGAAGGTTTTATGGGCGAAATCGAGATAGTCGGAATCCCCCGTCACCCGATAAATCCGGGCAAGGACCCCGAGCACCTGGCCCTGGGCCATCCCGGAAAACCAGGGCGCCGGGAGATAGGCGTCGTTCCGTTTGTGAACCTTGTAATCAAAATGATAGGGGTAAAAAGCGGCGCTGTCAAGGATGACGGCCTCGGTCATCAAACGGCGGACATATATCTCGGCCCGGTTCAGGTAAACGGTATCTTTCAGGTAGTGGTAAGCTCCCAGCAGGGCGTATGCCCGTTGGCAGAGGGCCACCGGATGGTAATAATACCGGTTGTTTCTTTCGTAAAGGATGACACCCTGCCAATCGCGGGGGACGGTGGTATCGTTGAACGCCTCCAGCGAATAGCTGAGATTGGGCAATTGTTCGAACTCGAGCGGTTGTATCTCAAAATCGTAAGCGATACAGGTGTCAAAGAACACCAGGGGCCTGTCATCAGAGCCTTTTTCATCGATCTCGTCGCTCCCACAGGAGTAAAACAGCAGCGTTAAAAATCCCGCCAGGGTAAGAAGTAAAATTTTCTTCAAGCTATCTGTTCTCAGCCGTCTCATCATTTTTATTTACACTTTTCAGAGGGTAACAATATAACGGGCCCAGTCTTTCGACACAATCGGAAAAGTAAAATTTAAGCGAGTCGTTGTACTCATCCATGGGTTGCTGCAGGATGATGTAGGCTGCCCCGAAATCGACAAATTTTACGATACTCCCAAAATCACGGTTATCCTTGACATACCAGCCCTTGCGATTCAATTCGTATAACCGTTCGGCGCCCCGGGTGATATCCTGGACGATGACTTTTTCATTTTTGGGGATTACGCGGTCGGCGGCCTCTCTTATGACATAAAAGTCGGCATAGCCGCCAAAGCGGTTTTCGACCCGTAGATACGCTCCCAGCGGAGCCAGCAGCAAGAGAGCAATCGCCGCCCAACGCCAGCCGCGGCCTTTTTCAAACAACATTGCTTTTAATCCGCAACCGGTTATTATCGCCATCGGCGGGACAAAAATAAGCGAATAGTAATCATGATGCTGCGAGTAGCGGGCGACCAGGGTGACCGCAATCAGCGAAGCCAGCAGCCAGACCAGGTAAAAGCCGACTTTTTTGTTTTTCCAGAGCCGACCAAGACCCCAGATAAAAGCCGGGACCATCACCCAGCCAATCCACAGTTCCACCGGCCATTGCAGGAAAATTCGTTTAAAAAAGAGACTGTTGAGATATTGATAAAAAACCGTTACCGCGCCGCTTCGTGATGTAAGCCAGCCGGAATAATTCATCCAAAGGGCCAGCGGAGCCAGGCTGAGGACGATATATATCAAAAAAAGAAACGAGTTTCTTCTGCGGTTATCTTTTTGCCGCCAGGTTAAATATAAAAGCGGCAGATAAACCGACAGAATCATGGGCTTAAGACAGGCCGCCAGGGCCAGGCAGGCGGCTGACAGGATGAAATTTACATAACTGTTCTTTTCCAGAAAAAACAGGTAGCAACAGACACCGGCCAGGCCGAGACAGAGCATCAATATATCCGGCATAATCTTGTAATTATAATAAAAAAACAGGGGCGCGAACGCCATCGCCCAGACCGCCAGCGACGCCGTCGTCCGGTCGAACCGCGTTTTCACCGTCAGGTACAATAGCCAGAGACATATCAAGCCGGCTAAAATTGTCAAAAGGTGCGGGGCAAAATGGTTGGGCCCGAAAAGACGGTAGCCTTGCGCTCCCAGGTAACAGTACAGGGGCAGTTCCATGACCGTCATTTTATCCGAGGAAGACAGTTCATTGGTGCGGGGTGTGAGAAAAGGGAGGTTGTCCTGGTAATAATTCAAGGTAACCGAAGCCGTGTCCGACTCGCGCCATTTATGGTAGCCGTTGGGCGGGGCGGTGATATTATAGAGGTGCAGAATAAAAAAAAGAACCAGGGCCGCGTAGAAAATAACCCGTGAGGCTCCGGTTCTCAAATGTTCCATAATTATTCTAATGAAAAAATGCTCGGCAGCTATTTTTTCATCATCGGTATTTTGACCTTATGTTTTTTGGCGAAATTGACGGCATCCTTGTAGCCGGCGTCGACATGGCGAGCGATTCCGGTGCCGGGGTCGTTGGTCAGGACGCGGTTGAGCCGCAGCGCCATCTCTTTGGTGCCGTCGGCGACCACCACCAGCCCGGCGTGGATGGCGTTGCCGATGCCCACCCCGCCGCCGTGATGAATGGATACCCAGCTGGCGCCGGAGGCGCAGTTGAGCAGGCCGTTCAAAAGCGGCCAGTCGGCGATAGCGTCGGAACCGTCGAGCATCCCCTCGGTCTCGCGGTAAGGCGAGGCCACCGAGCCGCAGTCCAGGTGGTCGCGACCGATGACGATGGGGGCGCTTATTTTGCCCTTCTTGATGTAGGTGTTTATGATGTCCGCGAACAGGGCGCGCTCGCCGTAACCCAGCCAGCAGACCCGCGCCGGCAGGCCCTGGAAGGGCACTTTTTCCTGGGCCATTTTAATCCAGCGCACCAGCGAGCGGTTTTTCTTGAAAGTGTCGAGAACGATTTTATCGGTTACGTGAATATCGTTCGGGTCGCCGGACAGGGCCACCCAGCGGAATGGCCCGCGCCCTTCGCAGAAAAGCGGCCGGACAAAAGCCGGGACAAAACCGGGATAAGCGAAAGCGTTCTTCAGCCCGCCGGTTTCGGCCTGGCCGCGCAGGTTGTTACCGTAATCGAATACCACCGAACCGGCTTTCTGGAATTTTATCATGGCATCGCAATGCTTCACCATCGAGTCATAGGAGCGCTTGATATATGTTTTTGAGTCTTTATTGCGGAGTTTCGCGGCCTCGGAAACCGTCAGACCCTCGGGAATATAGCCGTTAAGCTCGTCATGGGCCGAGGTCTGGTCGGTGACGATATCGGGGATAATCCCGCGGCGGAAAATTTCATGGAAAATTTCGGCGGCGTTGCCCACCAAACCGATGGAAATCGGCTTTCTGTCTCTGGTATGTTCCTTGATCAGTTTGATGGCCTTATCCAGTTCCTTGACCTTGACATCGCAAAACCCCATTTTCAGGCGTTTGTTGATGCGGGCTTCATCGACCTCGACCACCAGAATTGAGGCTCCGGCCATCGTCCCGGCCAAAGGTTGGGCACTACCCATCCCGCCCATGCCGCCGGTCAAAATCCATTTATCCGACAAATCGCCGTTGAAGTGCTGCTCCCCGGCGGCGGCAAACGATTCATAAGTACCCTGGATAATCCCCTGGGTGCCTATATAAATCCAGCTGCCGGCGGTCATCTGGCCGAACATGGTCAGGCCCAGTTTTTCGAGATCGCGAAATTTTTCCCAGGTGGCCCAGCGCGGAACCAGGTTCGAATTGGCGATCAACACCCGCGGGGCGTATTCGTAGGTCCGGAAAATGCCTACCGGTTTGCCCGACTGCACCAGCAGGGTTTCGTCGTTTTCCAGCGATTTAAGGGATTTTATGATGGCGGCGTAAGCCTCCCAGTTGCGGGCAGCCTTACCGGTCCCGCCGTAAACGATCAATTCACTCGGATTTTCACCCACCTCGGCATCGAGATTGTTGTTCAGCATCCTCATGGCGGCTTCCTGATGCCACCCTTTGCAGGTCAACTTAAGCCCCCTGGCGGCTTTAACAGCTTTCGGCTTCATCGGCAACTCCTCGGGTTATTTTATTACAACTTCGGGGAATATACTAAGCCGCCCGAACCAAGTCAAATGAAGAGTTGGTCGGTTGAGGCGCCCGCTCCGTATGACAATAACGTGTTACTACCTTTAAAAAACTCTTTTTGTGTAAGGAATACCCTTATTACGAACCATATTTCCTGAAAGGAATTGATTGAACTATTTATATTTATGGACGTCTATGAAACAAACATTAACCCCGGGACATTTCACGTCATGTTATTTAGAATCATTTCGTTAATCATGGTCGTTTTTTGTTCGGTCGTATCCGGCGCGGACACCCAGGACGAACTTTGGGACCGCCAAATCCATCACACGGTGAAACCCCTTGATTTCGAGTCAACCGCTGCCGGAGAATTAGATTTCTCGAATTTATCCGCCGCCAACTCGCTCGATTCTTTTATAACGGCCAGCATGGAAGCCAACCATGTGCCGGGGTTATCGGCCTGTATCGTCAAGAACGGCCGGGTGGTGTGGAGCGAAGGTTACGGCTGGGCCAATATCTATGAAAATATCCCGGCCAGCGACACCACTATTTATATGCTGGCCTCGGTTTCCAAAACCGTCACCGGGCTGGCCCTGCTGCATTTATACGACCAGGGGCGGTTAGACCTCGATGATAATATCAACGATTACCTGCCTTTCGAGTTTGTCAATCCTCATTTCCCCGACGACACCGTCACATTTCGCATGCTTTTGACGCATACATCCGGTATCCAGGACAACTGGGCCGTCATGTATTCCACCTATTGTAACGGCGACACGCCTATTCCGTTCGAATACTATGTCCAGGCTTATTTTCTGCCGGGCGGCGAGTATTATGACGCCGTTGAAAATTTCTATTATTTCAAACCCGGCACCGAGTGGTTTTACTGCAGTCATAATTTCGTGCTGTTAGGCTACCTGGTTCAGGCCATAACCGGCGTACCTTTTGACGAATATTGTCGGGATTCGCTGTTTCTGCCGCTGGGGATGGAGAACACTTCATGGTTTTTAAACGGCCTCGACACCAACAATGTCGCTATGCCCTACCGTTATACCGGAAATGGTTACCAGGCGCTGGGCCATTTCGGGTATGCCGATTTTCCGGCCGGAGCCCTGCGTTCCTCCTGCCTCGACCTGGCCCGCCACCTGCTGGTTTTTC